>Ga0209211_10003774_pt1 | contig 24259 bp, 25 predicted proteins | sample RifGroA2_FD_183992 | JGI IMG/M metagenome (GOLD analysis project Ga0209211, IMG submission 183992) | Groundwater microbial communities from Rifle, Colorado, USA - Groundwater A2 (SPAdes) (version 2) | ecosystem: Environmental > Aquatic > Deep subsurface > Groundwater | place: Rifle, Colorado...
ACAAAATCTTGCGGCAGCTCGCATGTTGCGCTATATTGCCTGGAAGACGAACCGCTCCATGTCGCTTCCGGCAACCTCAGAAGTAGTTATGCAACCTGCTTGAGGTCAAACTCGCTGAAAAATTCCGTTTTTTCTCTACACTCTCATGGGTAATGCTAAATATAAATAATCCCCCAAACGCATCACGGCAGGTTTTTCTGCTCCCAACAGTTCAAGCTCTATAGACGCCTCATTTATGTGTTTTAAAGCATCTATTAAAAAATGTGGATTAAACCCCACAACCATCTCAGGGCCTTTATATTCAACAAAAATTTCTTCTCTTGACTCACCGATATCTGGGGTTGATTTTGAAACAATGAGTTTATCTGTAAAGATTTCAAATTTAATGGCTTGGAAATCCGGCGTTGATAATAAATTAGCCCTCCGAATAGCCGCTAGCAGTTCCTTTGTTTGAACTTTAATTTTATTCAATGCCGGTTTTGGAATAACTTGATTATAATTAGGAAATTCTCCCTCAATAATACGGGTAGCAATCAAAAGACCATCAAAATCAAACAATACTTGATTAGTTCCAACAACAAAAGATACTAAGCCTTCATCTTTTAAATTACGCATAATCTCTTGAACGGCTTTAATAGGAATAACAACGGTCATCTCTTTATTATTCAACCCGGATAGTTTTTTTTCTATTTTGGCCAGCCTCCTTCCATCCGTAGCCACGATCCGTAGAGTTCCATCAGAAATTTCAAATAAAAGGCCATTTAAAACATAACGTGATTCTTCATGTGAAACTGCAAATGATGTTAAATCTAACATTTCTTTAAGTACTTTTTGTTCAATTCTAATAACCTCTTTATCCTTAAATTCAGGAAATTTCGGAAATTCGTCTTTAGGAAGGCCATTTAATTTAAATCTGCAATTCACACCTTCAATATCAACTTGATTATTTTTTTTCGCATTAATCACGATGTCCCCAGAGGGTAATTCCCTTACAATATCATTAAATCTTTTTGCTGGAATAGTTATAGCCCCTTCTCCAAGCGTTTCCACAGGCATTTCACAACTTATGCCAATATCTAAATCTGTTGCATTTAATTTTAATATATTATTTTTTGATTCAACTAATATATTTGAAAGTATTGGTAATGTTGATTTAGTTGTAACAATATTCTGTACTATTTGAATATTTAATAACAATTCGTCTTTTGAAATTTTAATTTTCATTTTATTAACAACCTCCTGCTACTATTATATTTTTAAACAATTGTGCTTTAAGTTAGTAATCATAATAATAGTGCTTGTGGATAAGTCGAACTAAATCAAAAATATTTGAAACATATAATGTTATGATTAACAAAATTGTGGATAAAATTCGAATAGAGTATGAATTACTGTTTTAAATTTGTGAATAATTGATGAATGGTGTTTTTTAAACTATCATTTTGAAGTAACTCATTTTCAATTTTTCTTAAAGAATGTAAAACCGTGGTATGATCTTTTCCACCAAATGCATTTCCTATTTCTGGAAAAGACATATTAGTTAATTTCCTAGAAAGATACATGGCTATTTGTCTTGGTAGAACAATATTTTTATTCCTCTTTTGTGACCTTAATTCCGCTAGAGATAGTCTGAAATAATCAGCAACAGTTTTTTGGACCATTTCAATGCTAATATTTTTAATAGTTTCTTTTACCATATCTTTTAATATGACTTTAGCCATTTCAAGGTTCATAGGACGTTCTTCCAGCAAGGAATAAGCAACGACTCGAATTAAAGCCCCTTCTAGTTCACGAATATTTGTCTTAATCTGTTCTGCAATAAAATAGATTACATCATCAGGCACTTTAACCAAATCCAATTCTATTTTTTTGCGAAGGATAGCAACGCGAGTTTCGAAATCAGGAGGCTGAATATCCGTAATAAGACCCCATGCGAAACGCGAACTTAAACGTTCTTCAAGATTTGTAATTTCTTTTGGAGGTCTGTCGGAAGTAATAATTATTTGTTTACGGTTATTGTGTAAATTATTAAATGTATGAAAAAACTCCTCTTGCGTGGATTCCTTTCCAGCGATAAATTGGATATCATCAATTAATAGAACATCTATTTCTCTATATTTTTTTCTGAATTGATCCGTTGATCGATGACGTATGGAATCAATAAGTTCATTTGTAAACCTTTCAGAAGACATATAGCAGTATCGTAAGTTGGGATTGCTTTGATGCAATTTGTGGGATATGGCTTGGATAAGATGTGTTTTACCTAATCCTACCTGCCCATAAATAAATAATGGATTGTACGCCCGTGCCGGAGATTCTGCTACAGCTAAACAAGCCGCACAAGAAAAACGATTAGAAGAGCCAATGACAAAATTATCAAATGTGAAGCGAGCATTCAAAATAGATCTAGAGGAATCTACCTCTTTAAAATTTTGCTCAAATTGAGATAGACGATTCTTAGTTTCCTGTTTTAAAATTTGAGAATTGACAAGGAATTCAATACAGATGTGTTTTTGTGAAAAATCGTTAATTGCCTCTTGAATAAAAACCCCATAATGTTCTACAATCCAATTCTTAAAGAAATCATCAGGTGTTTCAATGATAATTGTCTCTGCATTTTTTTCTTTGGCTTGAATATTTGAGAACCACGTTTCATAAGAAGTTGTACCGATTTTTTCTTTAATTTTTTCTTTTGCCAAGTCCCAGATTTGTAATAAATGCATAATTAATTGTTTTAAATTATGGTTATAATATTGTATCTATATATAATTAAATTGTTTACGAACTTATCAATAATAGATTCACAGGTTTTCCACAGATGTGGATTGGCTTCATTTTAAAAAAAAGAGTTGAATTAAACCAATAAAACTCTAAAACAGTAGATTTATTTTTTTTAAAAAATCTTGAAAAACAATTATAACAAAGAAACTTTATAATTCAATTATATTTTTTTAAACATCTTTAAATAGCTTGACTATTTAAAGGCCTATGTTATAATTCCGGAATTATGAAAAAACATCTCAAAACACCAACTAATATTAAAGGAAAAAGAATACATGGTTTTCTTAAAAGAATGAAAACCAAGGACGGTCGAACAGTTTTAAGCCGTCGACGTGCCAAAGGCCGCAAACTACTTACAAAATAATCGTAGGCAGATAGAAAAGGCACAAATTTTATCGAATTTAGAGTACGTGTTTACTTAAGTAAATTTTTAAGATAAATACGTCTCTAAATTATTAAGGCACTAGAGGATTCTATTGGTTTTGATATGTTTTTAATTTTTAAATTAATTATAAAACAATATCAAAAATTAAGTAAAATTCTTTTCCCTAATACCTGTCGTTTCTCACCGTCATGCTCCCAATACACAATTGATGCTGTAGAAAGGCATGGATTTGCTAAAGGCTGCGTTATGGCACTTAAGCGAATTATTAAATGCACCCCATTTTCTGTTGGTGGTTACGATCCTATAAGGTAAAACAAAAATGGAAAAAAGATTTATAATAGCTGTTATGTTGTCTTTTCTTGTTTTGTATTTCTGGTCAGCAACCCTCCCAAAGTCGTATCAAAAAAACAAACTAAATTCAAAAAATCTTTCGACGGAAGAAGTTAAAAATTTTAATATATCAAAAAATGAATCTATTGAATACGAAGTTGAAAAAATGTCTCAGGTTAGTGAGAAAACAGAACGAATTAATACTGAAAAACTCAAAGTGGAATTTTCGAATGTTGGTGGAAAAATTAAAAATGTCCAAATAAATGATTATAAAGCGTATTTACCCATTAATAACATTTTATCTATAAAAGAATATGAAAATAAAGAATTTAAATTACAAGAGATTACTGAAAATAGTATAATTTATGTTTATGAAAATGAAGATATTGAAATAATTAATAAATTCAATGTATCTAAAAACGATTATATTGTCCAATCTGAATGTTATTATAAAAATAAACTGAATTATAATAAAATAATAAATTTGAATTTTAATATTCTAAATTTAGATATGTCCAATTTAGAAAATGTTCAAGGAGCATTTGCATCAAATAATGAAAAATCTTTATATGAATATGTTATAAAAACAGAAAATGAATTTATACGAAAAAATAGTGCATATAAATTTTCACAAAAAGAAATAAAATCCGAGAAATCATCCGTAAATTGGGTTGGATTTAGAAATAGATATTTTTGTGCTTTAATCAAACCGGAATTTAAAGTTACGGATTATTCAATCAATGTCAAAAATGAAAAAAATTTGAATATTTCTATTAATACTGAGAAGATTAATTTAGAACCAAATGAAGCTTTTTCCTTTAAATATTTTAGTTTTTTTGGGCCAGAGAAAGTGGAATTGTTAAAAAATTATAAACATACGTTTGAAGAAGTTAAAAACTATTATAATTTTAGTCTTTTTGATGCAGTTGCAAAATTAATTTATAAAATCGTTCATTTAAATTACAAAATAATCCCCAATTGGGGTTTAAGTATTATTATTTTAAGTATTTTTATCTATTTTTTAACCTATCCTTTAACATTAAAAAGCATGGCTTCTGTAAAGAAAATGCAGGCTTTGCAACCTAAAATAGCAGTTTTAAAGGAAAAACACAAAAATAATCCACAAAAATTACAAATAGAACAGATGGAACTATTTAAAAAAAATAAAATTAATCCTGCATCAGGATGTTTACCAATGTTATTACAAATGCCAGTTTTTTTAGGGCTTTATCAAGCGTTATGGCGGGATGTTTCTTTTAAAGGTGCTAAATTTTTGTGGATAAAAGATTTGTCTGAGCCGGATAGGTTATTTGTTTTTAATTTTCAATTGCCAATTGTTGGAAATGAATTAAATTTATTGCCAATAATTATGATAGTTCTTATGTATTTTCAACAAAAAAATACGTCTGTAAATATGGCAACCGTTGACGCTGCTCAAGCACAACAACAAAAAATAATGACATTTGTTATGCCAATATTTCTTGGAGTTATTTTCTATAAATTTGCAAGTGGTTTATCTCTTTATTTTACAATGTTTTATGCTTTTTCTGCTATTACACAATGGAAGACATCGAAAATATCGGTTGAAACAAGGGACACATAAATGAACAAAAATTGTCAAAAGAGCGTTGAAATTGATGGAAGTAACGTTGAAGAGGCGATAAAAAAAGCGTTAAAATATTTTAATGTTAACCGCGATGAAATAAATATTAAAATTGTTTGTGAAGAAAAAATGGGGTTATTTGGAATGGAGGGCGCAAAGCCTGCCAAAATAATCGCAAGTTTGAAAAAAAATATTAAATAGTTTTAACTTAAATGTTTCACGTGAAACATTTCTTTAAATTTAAAAATGTTGAAATTAAATTAATAATATGGGAAAAATCATTTCTATATGTAATCAAAAAGGCGGCACTGGAAAAACAACAACTACTGTAAATTTATCAGCAGCTTTGGCAGAAAACAATAAAAAAATATTAGTAATTGATGCAGATCCTCAAGGAAACGCAACTAGCGGACTTGGCATTAATAAAAATGAATTAGAAAAATCGGTTTATGATTTACTTATAAATAAAACAACAGCACAAGAAACAATTATTAAAAATGTATTTAATAATTTGGACATAATTCCTTGCAATATAAATTTAACTGGTGCTGAGATTGAATTAGTAGGAGCATTGTCTAGAGAGACAAGACTTAAAAAATCTATAAAGTTGATAGAACATAATTATGATTATATTTTTATTGACTCGCCACCATCTCTCGGATTATTAACATTAAACGCTTTAGTGGCCAGTGATTCTATAATTATTCCTATTCAATGTGAGTTTTACGCTTTAGAAGGGGTTTCTCAGCTGTTAAATACAATAAGTTTGATACGGGATGGGTTAAATGCTAAATTGGAAATTGAAGGTGTGTTACTAACAATGGCAGATTATAGAACAAATTTGACAAATGAGGTTATTAGCGAAATTAAACAATATTTTAAAAATAAAGTTTATAATGCAATAATTCCTAGAAATATCAGGCTAAGCGAAGCGCCTAGCCACGGTAAACCAATAATATATTATGATACTCAATCTATAGGGTCTATAAAATATAGAGAATTAGCATTAGAGGTTATAAAAAACAAGCAAGATTGTTTTTAATTTAAAATTTAATAATAATTATAATATTAATTAATTTATTTTTTAAAATAATATTTTTAATAATATAAATTTTAGGAGTTTAACATATGGAAAATAAAGTTCTTGGAAAAGGATTATTAGCTTTAATTTCGGAGAAAAATGAAAATAATAGAGCTAAAGAAGAGTATGTTGCATATATTAAAACAGAACTAATTAGGGATAATAGTCAACAACCACGGACGAATTACGACGATACAAAACTCAATGATTTAAAAGCCTCAATTAAGGAAAAGGGAGTTTTACAACCCATTCTAGTAAGAAAAAAAGACAATGGTTTTGAGGTTATTGCCGGTGAAAGGAGATTAAGAGCAGCAAGAGCGTTAAATATGAATGAAATTCCAGTTATTGTACGGGAGGCAACGGATCAAGAGGCACTTGTCATTGCTCTTGTTGAAAATATTCAGAGGGAGGAATTGAATCCTATAGAAGAGGCGGAAGCCTATAAGCGGTTAATAGAAGAATTCCTTTATACTCAAGAAACAGTGGCGCAATCGGTTGGGAAAGATCGCTCGACAGTCAGTAATCTTTTACGATTATTGAAATTGCCGAAAGATATTCAGAAAAATATTTATAATGGGAATATTTCTGTTGGACATGCCAGGGCGTTGTTGTCTTTGGAATCATTGAGTGAACAAAGCCGGATTGTTGAATTGATTTTGAAAAAAGGATTATCAGTCCGAGAGGTCGAGAAGCTTGTAAAACAAGAGACAAAATTAAATAATGTTCAAGAAAAGAAGGAAAAAACAAAAGCTAATGACATTGTTTTTCTCGAAGAAGAGCTGCAGAGAATGTTAGGGACAAAAGTTCGAATAGATGCGCAGAAAAAAAGAGGAAAAATTGTTATTGAATATTATTCATTAGATGATTTAGAACGAATTATGAAATCAATAAAAAAATAATAATGAAACAACCTGTACTGGTTCTTATTAAACCCGACGGTATTAAAAAACAACTATTGGGCGATATTCTTTCAAAGTTTATTCAAACGAAATTAGCGCTGATTGCTATTCGCCCGGTTGAAGTCTCGCGGCTTTTAGCAGAGAAGCATTATCAGCATTTAAAAGAAAAACCGGTTTTTGAGCAAATAGTTTTTTATTTGATTGGACAATTTCACGCGCAGAAAGTTTTGCTAGCCATGATTTTTTACGGAGAAAGTGCGGTTAAAAAATGTCGTCATGTAGCAGGAGCCACAAATCCCGAAGAAGCAGAGCCAACAAGTATACGAGGTGTATATGGACGTATAACAACTGAAGGATTGTATGAAAATGTTGTTCACGTGTCTTCGAACAGTAAGGAATCTGAAAGAGAAATCAAATTGTGGTTTGATCCTGAGGACATCATAATAAATATTTTTCCGACAAGAATGAAAACAGTTCGAGCGCAAAAAATGAGGATATGGGCATGATCAAGGGAATGACCGGATTTGGTAGTGCGCAAATTTCAATCGATGATGCAAAAATTGTTGTTGAAGTGAAGAGTTTAAATCATCGTTATTTTGATATCAGTTATTTCTTGCCAATTGGATTTGCCAACCTTGAACAAAAAATTCGCCAAATTATTGAAAAGGAAGTTGAACGTGGGCGTATCACTGTTTCCGTTAAGATTTTACAAAAATCAAAATATAAAATTTCATTAAATAATAATACAGTTAGTCAATATATTAAATACATGAATATTCTTAAGAAAAAATTTGGATTGGAAGATTCTTTGTCATTATCGGATTTAGTAAAATTACCTGGGGTTTTTGAGACAAAAGAAAGCTCCATTGATAGTGAAGTTTTAAGGAAAGCACTTGCAAGTGGTCTAAAAAAGTCCATGGATAGTCTTACACATATGCGTAATAGAGAAGGGCGAAGTCTTGCCGTTGATTTAAATGGTATATTGAAGCGTATGCATATGCAAATAAATAAGATACAGTCAAGAACGGTTTTTATTTTAAAAGGCAAGAGAGAAATTTTAAATAAGGAAGAGTTTACTGCGTTTCAGAAATGTAATGATATTAGCGAGGAAATCACACGGCTTGGGCATTATATTGATGAATTAAAATTGCTTTTAAAAAGTACAATACCTGTTGGGAAAAAAATAGATTTTATGGCACAAGAAATGCAGCGAGAGACGAATACAATAGGTTCAAAATGTCAGGATCAAATTGTTTCACAAGCAGTTATAGCATTAAAAAACAAGATTGAAAAAATCCGGGAACAGTCACAAAATATCGAATGATTCCTTCCATAAAGCTTTCCTAATACAAAAATATTATTATGAAAAAAGGTAAAGTTTTTATTCTTTCAGGTCCTTCAGGGTCTGGTAAAACAACTTTATATAAAAAATTACTTGAAAGTCCAACATTAAAGGGGAAATTGATTAAAACAGTTTCTGTGACTACACGGTCTAAACGCTGTGGAGAAAAGCACGGGAGAGATTATTTTTTCATTTCCCCAAAAATGTTTTTATATAAAAAAAGAGCGGGGCATTTCTTAGAAGCACAAATGGTTTTTGATCATTATTATGGAACACCTAAAAAGTATTTTTATGATTTATTAAAAAAAAATAAAAATATTTTGTTATGTGTTGATGTTAAAGGATCTAAAGTTATTTGTCGAAAAATACCAAACGCCATTAAGATTTTTATCAAAACGCCATCGGTGGCAATTTTAGAAAAAAGGCTTTTAAATCGCGGCTCAGAAAATAAAAAGACGGGGATCCTTCGATTAGAAACCGCCTGTAAAGAACTAAAAGAAGCAAAATATTATGATGTTGTAATCATTAATGATGTATTAGATGAAGCGTACAAAGATTTGGAAACGTTCATTTTTTTGAAGCTTCACGAATAAATTTTATTCTGCCAAAGTTTTTATGTGTATTTGTAAAGGAGGCAGAAGTTTTTTTTGACAAGGCGTAAGGGGTGTGATATATATATCCTTCTTATAAATTAGGAAATTGTATATTTTTTTTAGAAATAACTGTTAGGAGGTATAAGTAAATGAGTTATCTACCATTAGAAGAACTGTTACCGAAAGCAGATGGCAGTATTTATAAACTAGTACGCATGGCAACTAATCGTGCCTTAGAGCTTTCTGAGGGAAAGCCAAGGCTCATTGAGAACCCTTCTTCCGATAAAATTACGACTATTGCCCTTGAAGAAATCGCTCAAGGAAAGATAGTATCTAAAACCTATGCTTCCAAAAAAGGAGAAAAGCTTAATTAATTTATTTATATGCGCCTTTTGTTAGGAGAATTGGTAAAGAAAAAATGTCTGTAAAGCATAAAAAAGTTATTTTGGGTGTGACGGGAAGTATAGCGGCGTATAAGTCGGCAGAAATCCTACGATATCTTCAAGAAGAGAGTGTTGATGTTTCTGTGGTCATGACAAAAGAGGCTGAATACTTTATTACCCCGTTAACATTATCAAGTTTAGCGGGTAAAAAAATTCATCATTGGGGATTTAATGAAGAAGATGATGCCTGGCAGATGAAGCATATTAAGTTAGCAGAAGAGGCGGATGCTCTTTTGGTTGCCCCTGCCACAGCTAATATTATTGGGAAGTTTGCTACGGGATTGGCAGATGATTTACTGACGTGTATATTTTTATCTATCAAATCCAAAATTTACATTGCGCCGGCCATGAATGAAAATATGTATAAAAATAAAATTGTTGAAGAAAATTGTCAGCGATTAAGACAATTTGGGGTTCAATTTATTGAACCCATTAAGGGTAAATTAGCCTGTGGTCTAACGGGAGAAGGGCATATAGCAGATCCAAAAAAAATTGCTGATACCGTAATAAAGGAACTTTTTAGACGATAGTTTTTTGTGGATATTCAACAGGCTAGGCTACTTTGAAGTAGAAGCGGTCATTTATGGCGTGGTAGCCAAGCGGTAAGGCAGTGGTCTGCAAAACCACTATTCAGCGGTTCGATTCCGCTCCACGCCTTCAAAGAGACGAAGACTAAATATAAAAGAACGCAATATTTAAACAACCGTTGCCAAAGCGAAAGTTTATTTTCTCTGAACCAGAAAATATCCACAAACGTGTCCGTTGGCAAGGATGTTTTTTGCCAGAATGTGTTTTTTTATGGGCAAGTGGTGGAATGGCATACACGCAGGACTTAAAATCCTGTGGCCGAAAGGCTGTGTGGGTTCGACTCCCACCTTGCCCATATTTTCATGTCAATACGATGGGACCCATAGCTCAGTTGGTTAGAGCGTCACGTTGACATCGTGAAGGTCAGAGGTTCGAATCCTCTTGGGTCCATTTAAGAGATTATAATGGATTATAAAACAGAGTTAGATAAGTTAAGACATAGCTGTTCACATGTGATGGCGCAAGCGGTTAAAGAACTTTGGCCATTGACAAAAATTGCTATTGGGCCAGCGATTGATACAGGATTTTATTATGATTTTGATAAAAAAGAACCTTTTACAGATGATGATCTTAAAAAGATTGAAAGTCGAATGAAGGAAATAATACAAAAAAATCCTTCATTCACCCAGAAAATTTTATCAAAAGAAGAAGCAATTGCTTTATTCGAAAAAGAGGAAGAGAAATATAAAATTGAATTAATTCAAGGGATTCAGGATAAAATCGTCTCTATTTATAATACAGGCGATGACTTCATGGATCTTTGTAAAGGTCCACATGTGAAGAGTGCAGGGGAAATTGTCGCCTTTAAACTTCTTTCTGTCGCCGGTTCTTATTGGCGTGGGGACGAAAGGAATGCTTCTTTACAAAGAATTTACGGAACGTGTTTTTTTACTCAACAAGAATTAGATGAATTTCTTAATCTTTTGGACGAGGCTCAGAAGAGGGACCATAGGAAACTAGGTGTTCAATTAGACCTGTTTAATTTTTATCATGAGGCGGCAGGGGCGGGGTTGGTTTTTTATCATCCGGCTGGTGCCATGTTGAGAAAAATCATCGAAGATTATGTTCGTCATCAGCATATAGCGCGCGGGTATGATTTAGTGATGACGCCGCACATTTTAAAAGGAAGGTTGTGGGAGCAAAGTGGACATGCGGATCATTATCGAGACCTGATGTATTTTTTTGAAGTTGATCAGGAAGAGTACGCTGTTAAACCCATGAATTGTCCCGGGCATATTCTTATTTATAAATCAAAAATCCGTTCCTATCGAGATCTCCCTGTGCGCTTTTTTGAACTGGGAAGTGTTTATCGTCAAGAAAAAGCGGGAGTCCTTCATGGTCTTTTAAGGGTCAGAGGATTTACTCAAGATGACGCGCACATTTTCTGCCGGGAGGACCAAATAAAAACGGAAGTGATGTTGGTCATTGATTTTGTTTTCGAGGTGATGAAAGATTTCGGGTTTGAAAATATAGAAATTGAGTTAAGCACGCGTCCTGAAAACTATATTGGAAGTCTTGAGACTTGGATGACGGCGACAAAAGCCTTGGAAGATTCTCTTAAAGAAAAAAAGTTATCTTATCAAATTAATGAAGGGGACGGCGCCTTCTACGGTCCAAAAATTGACATAAAATTAAGAGATGCCCTCCAAAGGCAATGGCAGTGCGCCACAATTCAATGTGACTTTTCTCTTCCGGAACGATTTGAACTGAGCTATGTCAATGAACAAGGAGGGCAAAGTCGGCCAATCATGATTCATCGTGCTATACTTGGCAGCATAGAACGGTTTATTGGAACACTTATCGAACATTATGGTGGCGCTTTTCCTCTTTGGCTTGCGCCAACGCAAGTTATGATAATTCCTATCAAGGAGGAGCATGCGGGTTATGCATTAAATGTAAAAGAAAATTTACAAAAAGAAGATCTGCGCGTTATAATTGACCACCGAAATGAAAGCTTAAATAAACGCATTCGGGAAAGTACGATAAAAAAAATACCTTATGTTTTAATTTTAGGAGATAAGGAGATCAAAGAAAACCAGGTTTCCATACGAAAATTTGGAAAGGGAGATCTGGGTTCTCTGAAAATCGGGGATTTCATAAAACAGGTTCAAGAAGAAATTACTAGTAAAATCTGACCTCGGATTATTGAATTGTCGAGGCAAGAGCAGGTTTTTATTTTGTTAAAGGAGGTGTTACTATCCAAAAGATAATTCGAATTAACGAAAGAATTAAATCTCCAGAAGTCCGTGTGATAGGTCCTGAGGCTGAACAATTGGGTGTTGTTGTGATCCGGCGGGCTTTGGAGTTGGCAAAAGAGCACGGGTTGGATTTGGTAGAGATTTCTCCGACGGCCAATCCGCCGGTTTGCCGCATAATGGATTTCAGTAAGTATAAATATGATCAGGAAAAAAAGGAACGTCGGATAAAAAAGAATCAACATGTTGCCCATTTAAAACAAATTCGATTAAAACCGCATATTGATGAAAATGATTACAAAATTAAGCTGAAGCAGACTTTGGGGTTTCTGTCGAAAAAAGATAAAGTTAAAATCAACATGTTTTTCCGGGGACGCGAAGTGATGCATAAAGAGTTAGGACAAGCCGTTTTAAATAGAGTTATTCAGGATGTGATTGGTCAAGGTCTGCCTGAGAAAGCCCCAACGATGGAAGGCCGCGTCATGTCGATTGTCCTGATTCCGAATTCTGAGAATAAGAAATAAATCTTTTTACTATTTTCAGCGAAAAGGTAAAGTAGTAATTTGCGAAAATGAGTGCACGCAATAATTTTCACGGGAATATTGATTTGAGAAAAGTATTTTTAGAACCATGAGAAAGGAATGAATATGAAGTTAAAAACGAACCGCTCAGCGGCAAAGCGCTTTAAAATAACCAAAAAGGGCAAACTGAAGAAGCGCAGCGCTAATCGAGGACATCTTTTAGGTAAGAAGTCCAGAAAAAGAAAACGTCAGTTGCGTAAAAGTGGATATGTATCAGACAGCGATGCAAAAAAGATAAGGAGGTTGTTGCCGTATGGTTAGAGTTAGGAGTGTATTAGCTAGACATAAAAGAAAAAAACTCGTAGTAAAGCAAGCCAAAGGCCAATTTGGGCATAGAAGTAAACGATTCCGCCAAGCCAAAAAATCGATTATTAAAGGTTTGACGTATCAGTATCGAGACCGAAAAGTCAAAAAAGGAGAATTTAGACGACTTTGGATTATTCGCCTCAATGCGGCGTGTAAAGAAGCTGGAATTTCTTATAGCCGATTTATAAAAGGACTCACAGAGGCTAAGGTTGAGATTAATCGAAAATTACTAGCTGATTTGGCTGTTAATTCCAAAGAGGTGTTTGGTAAATTTGTTGAGGTTGCTAAAACTAATTGTAAGAATTGATAAGCCTGTTTTGAATAAAGTAAAAAAATAATATTCAAGTAGACCAAAGGCTTTTTGGAAAACCATAGAGAGTTTGATTCTTTGTGGTTTTTCTTTTTCTGACTATAGGTAATTTTGAAGAAAATGGTAAGGGGTTGAGATAACCAATGACGTGGAATTTTCAAGAAATTCAGGAAGGGATGCAAAAAGAGGTTGCGGCGCTCGCTACAGAGGAGCAACTTGAGGCTTTTCGTGTAAAATTTTTAGGCCGCAAAGGGGTGATCGCTGAAATCTATGATTCCTTGGCCAATTTGTCTAAAGAGGAAAAACCGGTTGTCGGTAAGAAAGCCAATGAATTAAGAGCGGAGATTAACCGTCTACTGGAGATTAAAAAACAAGAGATTAAAGAAAAGAAGGTCTTAGGGGAACCATTAGATGTAACCATTCCGGGGGTTGTCAGCCCAGTTGGCCACAAACATATTCTCACGCAGACCATTGATGAGATATGCGGTTTATTTGAGAGTATGGGGTTCATCGTCAGGGAAGGCCCGGAGATAGAAACAGAATTTAATAATTTCGCAGCCCTTAATATTCCCCTCGACCATCCATCACGAGACGCTTTTGACACCTTTTATCTCCAGGAATCGGATCCTGAACATGATGGGCGGTATTTGTTGCTAAGAAGCCATACGTCACCGGGGCAGATTCGTATAATGAAAGAGCATAAACCGCCATTGGCTGTTGTGATTCCTGGAAAGGTCTATCGACCGGACGCTGTAGATGCCAGCCATTCTTTTATGTTTCATCAGATTGAAGGGCTGTTGGTTGACCAGGAGGTTAAATTTTCTGATTTAAAAGGACTGTTAACTGTTTTCTGCAAGAAATTATTTGGTGAGGATATAAAGATGAGATTTCGGCCACATTTTTTCCCTTTCACGGAACCTTCGGCGGAAGTAGATATTTCTTGTTACATTTGTCAAGCCAAGGGATGCTCTGTGTGTGGCCGCAAGGGTTGGTTGGAGATTATGGGCTGTGGGATGGTCCACCCTAAAGTTTTTGAGGCTGTGGGGTATGCTAAAGGAAAATATACGGGCTTGGCCTTTGGGTTAGGGGTGGAGCGAATCGCCATGCTTAAATACGGCATTCAGGATATTCGTCTGTTTTTTGAAAATGATTTTAGGTTTCTGAAACAGTTTTAAAAAAAATACTACAGAAGGTTTATTGAGCATGAAAATCAGTTTTACATGGCTTAAAGATTATGTGTCTATCGGGATTTCCAAAGAGATGTTGGCACACAAACTTACCATGGCCGGATTCGAAGTGGAGAAAATCTCAACAGTTGGTGGCGACACGGTGTTTGAGCTCGAGATCACGCCCAATCGCCCGGATTGTCTAAATATGTTCGGTATGACAAGAGAGCTTTCAGCCATTTTAAATAAAACCCGCCGGATTCCTAAAATACAAAAATTGAAAATTCCTAATAAGAAATTCGACATCGAGATATTGGATAAAGAAGACTGTCCTCGTTATGTGGGGACACTGATTGAAGGGATTACAATTTGTGACGCCCCCTCCTGGATGACAAAACGTCTTTCTGCTTTAGGAATACGTCCGATCAACAACGTCGTAGACATCACAAATTTTTGTCTCCTGGAAACGGGGCAACCTTTGCATGCTTTTGATTATGACAAGTTAATTGGCGGGCGTATTGTTGTTCGTCGGGCAAAGCCTGGAGAGACAATTCAGACGATTGATGGAGTGAAAAGACAATTGGATGAGACCATTCTTGTTATCGCGGATGAGAAGCGACCTGTCGCCATAGCAGGGATTATGGGCAGCAAGGATACCGAGGTCACAAGCCAGACGAAAAATGTTTTGCTTGAGAGCGCCTATTTTAATCCGGTTTTGATCCGTCGGGCCGCGCGTAAAGTAGGGTTATCTAGCGACTCTTCGTATCGTTTCGAAAGAGGCGTTGATTTTGATATGGTGGCGACCAGCGCGGGCCGGGCGTGTTCCCTTATTTTTGAGTGTGCCGGAGGGAAGATCACTAAAAGAACCGATAGGGTGGTTATGAAGGTCAAGAAAGGCAATCTTCCCATACAAATCACGATTGATCAAATCAATAAATGCTTGGGGGCAGTATTAACAGGGATGAAATGCAAGAATATTTTAAAAAAGTTGGGTTTCGAGGTTGAGATGGTTAAGAAGGATACGCTCAAAATTATTACGCCATCTTTTCGAGGGGACATTAAAGATTCTATTGATATTATTGAAGAGATTTCGCGAATCATCGGATATGATCACTTGCCGGAGAGTTTACCACAGGTAAAGTTTTCGAATATGCCTTTGGATGTTAAAAGGCAGCAGAGAAAACATCTTCGAGACCTCTTGACGGCACAAGGGTTTAGTGAAATCGTCACGTATTCGATGATTAACCAAAAGAGTCTTGAGAAAACGTTTCAGGAAGACTTGAGGGGTGTCCGGATCCAAAATCCCCTCACACAAGAGCAAGAGATAATGCGTCCGTCCATGATGCCCAGCCATTTATCCGTGGTCATTTCTAATATGAATCATGGCCAAAAGGATCTTAAATTTTTTGAGATGGGGAAAATTTATACGGTCGGCGGGGAGAAAGAAACTTTGGCGTTAACGATGACAGGATTAAACGCTGACGATTGGCGAAAAACTATCAAGGACATGGTTGGTTTTTATGATCTTAAAGGTGCTGTTGAGCAAACCTTGGATCGCTTAGGGATCCAGAGGGTCGTTTTTGAGGCGAATGAAATGACTTTCTTAGAACGAGGGCAGAGAGCGTGTGTCCTGATAGGAGGTCAACAAGCCGGTGTCATTGGAAAAATACAAGACGATGTTTTGAAGCAATGGGATATTAAACACGCGGATGTTTTTTTCGGGCAGATTGATTTGGAACGGATTTATCAAGAGCCCAAAGAGGAGCGCCGGTATGAATCAATTTCTGATTATCCTTCGATAACGAGAGACATGAGTTTAGCCATTCCAATAGGCGTGACAGCCTGTGGTATAGAAGCTCAGATACGAAAGGCTGTGGAGAAGGAAACGAATGTTTTTTTAGGAAAATTAAAATTTATTGAAGAATATCGAGGGAATAAAGTTCCAGAAGGGTATCGTGGGATGACGTTTTCGTTGACGTATCAAGCGCGGCAGTCAAGAACCTTGCGGGATGAGGAGGTTTTGGTCGTTCATGAGAAAGTCTGGGATGCGCTCACTAAAGAATTGGGTGCTATTCGAAGATGAAAAGAAACCTCCGATAAACTTGTGAACAAGAAAAAAACGAATATAATAAAAGTAGAAATGAAGCGTTAGGCTTTAGGCTAGGCAATAAAGGCTTCATGCTAAGTCCCTGCGGTGCGCGTTAGAGAGGGATTATAAAGAACCAATACTTTATAGAAGGGATGCTTGACTTCTAAACTGTTTGTGGACAGATTTTTAGAGAGGCTCCCACTTGGTGAATGGGTTCACCTATTATCTTTCTCGACGGCATTCGCGGGGATTTTTTTGATGATGAAGAAAAAACACGCCTTTCCTTTACCTGCGGAAAATTTATTTCCTGCCCCTAATGAAGAAGACCGTTTCAAAGATGCTCCGCTGAGCGCGCGTATGCGTCCACAGACGTTGGATGAATATGTGGGACAAGAACACATCTTGGGAGCGGGGAGTCTACTCAAGAGAGCAATTGAAGCGGATCGCTTGACATCTTTAATTCTTTATGGTCCAGCCGGAAGCGGTAAAACGACACTGGCGCATTGTATTAGCCGAAGGACGAAGGCTTATTTTGAAAGAATCAATGCGGTTTGTGCCAATGTAGATGATCTGCGGACGATCATTGCCTCCAGCCAACACCGGCATCAAACAACCGGAAGAAAGACGATTCTTTTTATAGATGAGATTCATCGTTTTAACAAAGCTCAGCAAGACGTCTTGATGCCTGATATTGAAGAAGGACATCTCATCTTGATCGGTGCCACGGTGTTTAATCCGTTTTTTTCATTAACCAGTCCTCTTTTGTCCCGTTCTTTGGTGTTTGAACTGAAACCGTTAAGGTCAGAAGAAATAATAAAAATTTTAGAACGTGCGATTCAGGACAAAAAAAATGGCATAGGGTCTTTAAATATCCATGTGGCCCCGAAAGCTATAGCATTTATTGCTGAAATATGTGACGGCGATGCGCGCAAAGCGCTTAATGCCCTTGAGGTGGGATGTCTGACAACTCTGCCGGATGAAAAGGGGATGAGTACAATCAGTCTGGAAGTTGCGCAAGAATCCATTCAGAAAAAGCACGTTGTTTATGACAGGGAAGGCGACGCGCATTTTGATACAGCATCAGCTTTTATTAAATCCATGAGAGGGTCAGATCCAGATGCGGCCCTGTATTGGATGGCGAAAATGCTTTATGCCGGGGAAGACCCCAGATTTATTGCGAGACGCATATGTATCTGCGCGGCTGAGGATGTAGGAAATGCCGATCCGCAGGCCCTGGTTTTAGCTAATGCCGCGTTGCAAATTTCAGAATTTATTGGTTTGCCCGAGGCAAGGATCCCTTTAGCGCAAGCGGCAGTTTATGTGGCGTGTAGTCCTAAATCCAACGCTGCGTATTTAGGTATTGAAAAGGCCCTCCAAGATGTTAAAAGCAAGAAGATCCAAGAAGTGCCGCAACATTTAAAAGATGCTTCCTATTCCGGCGCACAGCGGTTAGGACACGGGAAGGACTATAAATACGCGCATAATTATGAAGATCATTACGTGTCTCAGGAGTATATGCCTTTAAAAGTAAAATATTATGAACCGACAGAAATGGGTTATGAAAAGAAAATCAAAGAAAGGCTGCAGCAAAGAGACGACACAACAAAAAAACAGGGAGCTGACAAGGTCGACAAGGTGTAATTAATTATTGTGTATTCGTATAAAGAATGATATTATTGGGGCGCTTAAGAATGGGAAAATAAGGATTATATCAACGAAAAGTGTCACTTAATACGAAAAAAGAACTTAGAGAAAGGATATTAACGCTTTTAAGAAATCAGAAGGAGGAAGAGCGGCGCGTTAAGAGTCAATCGATTCTTAATAAGTTTGCTAAATTGCCGGAATTTGAGAAGTCTTTGACGATCCTTTTTTATGAACCGTTTGATGGGGAAGTTGATACAATTGAAATGATAAAATTCGCAAAGAAGTTAGGAAGAAAAATAGCTTTGCCTAAAATACTCAAGGATAGCAAAATCATTATTCCGATTTTAATGAATTATACGGAACGAAACCTTGAGGTAGGGCCCTATGGGATTAAACAGCCCAAAGAGAAACTAGGCAAAACTTTGCATTTAGAAAAAATCGACATGGTGATCGTCCCTGGAGTTGCCTTTGATAAGGGCAATAATCGTTTAGGGCGTGGGGGCGGATACTATGATCGGTTTCTAAAAACGCTGCCTTCCCACACGCCAACCCTTGGATTGGCTTTTGATTTTCAAATTGTTGATAAGCTCCCTCAGCTAGAAAAGCATGACATTCCGGTAAAGCGCGTCTTAAGCAATTAAAGGCGAAGTGCTTTTCAATACATCCTTCAAATGACCTCCAGTAATAATATTTAAGTACACGTATAGTTTGATTTCCTTGAGAAAATTTATTGTTTAAACATAAGGACAAACGCCATCCGGTATTGAGTTCTTAGAGAGGAGTGTTTTCATGGGTGAAGAATTAAACATCTATGTTCAAAGTTTTGTGTTATCGGTAGCGGCCATCACTATTTTTTTTGCCGGATACTTATTAAGATGGTATTTTGCAGGCAAAAACCTCAGAGAGGCGGAAGAAAAGGCTAAGGAGCTTATAGATTCAGCCAAGAGATCGGCAGAAACGAAGGAAAAAGAAGTTGAGTTGCTCGGAAAAGATTTGCTGATTAAGCTGCGGCAGGATTTTGAACGGGAGACTAAAGAACGCCGGGAAGAGATTGTTTTAGCGGAGAAAAGAATTTTACAAAAAGAAGAAAACCTGGAAAAACGGGTAGATCTGTTAGAAAAGAAAGAAAAAGATCTCAATCAGCGGATATTCGTTTTACATGCGAATGAAGAGAAGGTTGAGGCGAAAAACAAAGAGCTCGGTAGATTAGTTGAAGAGGAAAAGAAAAGATTGCAAGAAGTTTCTTCTATGACCGAAGAGGATGCCAAGAAACTTCTTTTAGCGCGGGTGGACCAAGAACTTCTTCAAGAAAAAGCGACGAGAATTCGTGGTATGGAAGAGGAAATCAAAGACGCGTCAGATAAAAAAGCGCGGCAGGTTATTACAAACGCCATTCAGCGGTGCGCTTCAGAACACACCTCGTCATCAACGGTAACCGTTGTTAGTCTTCCAAGCGATGAAATGAAAGGCCGCATTATAGGACGGGAGGGACGTAATATCCGCGCTCTGGAGGCCGCGGCAGGGGTTGATATCATTATTGATGACACTCCTGAAGCCGTGACTATTTCCGGATTTGATATGTTCCGGCGGGAGACGGCTAAGGTGGCTTTGGAGAGCTTGATCGCCGATGGAAGAATTCACCCTGGCAGGATCGAAGAAGTGGTTGAGAAAGCTAAAAAAGAGATGGAAAATGTTATTAAAGAGGAAGGGGAAAAAGCGGCGTTTGAGTTAGGCATTCATGGGATGCATCCTGAGTTGTTAAAATTGGTGGGTCGTTTGAAATTCAGAACAAGTTATGGACAGAATGGATTACAACATACGAAGGAAGTCGCTATGCTGATAGGCTCTTTGGCTTCCCAATTGGGTCTTGATGTTCAAAAAGCGATGAGGGCAGGACTTCTGCATGATATTGGAAAAGTCGTGGGCCAAGATGTGGAAGAGGGAACACACGCGATTGTCGGAGGGAATTTGGCCCGCAAGTACGGGGAATCCGAAGAGGTGGCTAATGCCGTTGCATCGCATCATGAAGAGGTCGAGAGGACATCCATTTATGGGGCTTTGGTTTGTGCCGCTGACGCGATAAGCGCGGCCAGGCCGGGAGCGCGGGCGGAAACGCTAGAAACGTATGTTAAACGTTTGGAAAATTTGGAAAGGATCGCGAATTCATTTAAGGGAACGGCAAAATCGTACGCCCTTCAGGCCGGTCGAGAGATACGTATTCTTGTTGATCCGGATAAAATTAACGATGATGAGGCTATTGTTTTGGCGCGGGATATTCGTCAGAAAATTGAAGAGGAAATGGAATATCCGGGCCAGATTAAAGTGATTGTCCTGCGTGAGAAAAGAGCGATAGAATTCGCGAAATGAGTTCGTCAGTAAAGGATTTTAAAATGAATATTTTATGTTTAGGAGATGTGGTCGGTAAACCAGGACGCAACGCCATTCATGGTTTATTGGCGGGGATAAAAGAGGAATTCAATATCGATTTTGTCATAGCCAATGCTGAAAATGCCGCGGGAGGATCAGGCCTGACATCCCGTATGGCCAAACAATTTTTTAATATGGGATGCGATGTTTTGACTCTGGGGGATCATGTCTGGGATCAAAAAGAGTTGGAAGAATACTTAGCCCAGACAGACCAGGTGATCAGGCCGGCGAATTTTCCCGAAGGAGTTCCAGGCAAAGGGTGGTGCATTCGACAGACGGCCCAGGGAAAAAAAATCGGTGTCATTAATCTTTTGGGAAGGGTTTTTATGCGATATAATGTGCGCTGCCCTTTTTTACTGCTAAGGCAAATCGTTGAACGCGTTAAAGAACAGACGTCCGTTATTATCGTGGATTTGCACGCGGAGGCCACCAGCGAGAAGGTCGCGATGGGGCATTTTATTGATGGCGAGGTTTCAGTTTTGGTAGGCACGCACACGCATATCCAAACAGCGGACGAAAAAATTTTGCCTAAAGGAACAGCGTATATAACTGATCTGGGGATGACAGGGCCGTACGATTCTGTTATCGGTCAAAACAAAGAGGATATCATTAAAAGATTTTTGACAAGCATGCCGGTTAAATTTCATGTGGCGGAAGAGGACATAAAACTTCACGGGGTAGTGGTTGAAATTGATGATCAGACAGGAAAAGCGCAAAAAATTATTCGTCTTCAGAGGAGTTTTCATGGATCCGCGGGGGCCGAATTCAAGGAGGTGTAAGGAAGGATAATTATCTTGTCGGACGGGACCCCTTATATTATAATTTGAGCGCTTTTGAGATTAATTTTCTCGGTCTTATATCCCCGTTTGGGGCAGGGCATCCATTTTTACATTAAGGAGGGGCGAACATGGAAAACTGGGAAGGAATGGACAGACGAAAATTCCCGCGTATTAATTATCCGTGTCTGGTTGTTATTCGCACGCAAGGGACAGAGGCCAGTGAGTATATGCTGACGCATACAGAGAATGTCGGTATCGGTGGTGTCTGTGTTACATTAAAACAAAGCATCAAGATGTTTTGTCCGGTTGAGCTCGAAGTGGATTTGATGGATTTTCAGGAACATATTAAATGCAAAGGGAAGATTGTTTGGTGTGTCCGGCGAAAAGGTGAGGAGAAAATAAAGCCGTTGTTTTATGATATTGGCGTTGAATTTGTGGATTTAAGCTCCCAGGACCTCGAGCGTGTTCAAGAAGCATTGGCTCTCATTCAGAAAAATCAAAAGGAATCTCCGTCTTTTTAGGTCGTAAGAATTATCCAGGCATCGTGTCCACTTAATTTGACGGTGCAATGGAAATGTTTTGGCAAAAAGCAGGTAAGGAAAAAGGACATGGTTAAAGTAAGATTCGCACCAAGCCCAACGGGATATTTGCATATTGGCGGGGCCCGAACCGCTCTTTTTAACTGGATGTACGCCAAATCTCAAGGCGGCCAATTTATTTTACGGATCGAAGACACGGACAGAGTACGATCCAAAAAAGAGTTTGTCGATGAGATTTTAGACAGCATGAATTGGCTGGGTCTTTCCTGGGATGAATTATATTATCAGAGCGATCGTTTTGATCTGTACCGCTCGTATGCCCAAAAACTTCTGGAGGAAGGAAAGGCGTATGCAGAAGGGGAAGCAATTGTATTAGAAACGCCAGATAACAAAGAAATAAAATTTTTTGATCTTATTCGTGGCGAAATAAAATTTAATACGTCAACTTTTATAGAATCTAAAACAATAAGAAAAGTGGACGCATCGGTATCCACGCCGAGTGAGGATGCGTTAGTTACCCTTAAAGATCAGGTCCTAATTAAATCAGATGGTTCGCCCACATACAGTTTCGCATGCGTGGTGGATGATGCCCTGATGGAAATTTCGCATGTGATTCGTGGAGAAGATCATATCTCGAACACACCAAAGCAGATCCTTATGTATGAGGTGTTGGGATTTAAGCCTCCCAAATTTGCCCATCTTCCCCTTATTCTTGATGATGAACGCGCGCGCCTTTCGAAACGGGCAGGAGCTGTGGCGGTTACGGATTATCGCCGGCAGGGATTTCTTCCCGAGGCCATTGTCAATTATTTAATGCTTTTGGGTTGGTCGCCCGGCGGCAACCAGGAGATGGTCGGATTAGAGGAGGCTGTTAAAAAGTTTTCGATTAAAAACATTAATAAAGCTGGTGCCGCCTTCTCTATTGACAAGTTAAAATGGCTTAATAGCCAATATATTAAGCAGATGCCCGCAGATAAGCTTACTCAGCTTCTTGTGCCGTTTTTGCAGGAAAAGGGGTATGTCAGGGGCGATGTGGATGTTAAAAAATTGGAATATATTACTGAGCTCTTTAAGGGGCGGATGAGCACCCTAGTCGATTTTCTGGATTGGACGGATTTTATTTTCCTTGATCAGATTTCTATGCAGCAGGATCTTCAGGAAAAGTTTTGTTCTCGTGAGAAGGAGAGAGAGTTTAAACTCTTAAGTGAAAAACTGAGTCAACTCACATCCTTCGAGGCCGCTAGTGCGGAAAAGGCTTTCAGGGACCTGGTTCAGGAATTAGGGATCAAGGCGTCGGATTTGGTGCACCCTGTCCGCGTAGCCTTGACAGGAAGGGCGGTCGGGCCCGGATTGTTCGAAACCATGGCTGTCCTGGGTAAAGAAAAGACTGTCAAGAGGCTCACAGAAACATTTACCGCCAGGAAATAGGGAAGATTTTTTCATGCCCGTAAGGGCGGAGGAGAATTTTCTGTTCTAGGGATTTTTGACATGAAGATTTAGAAAAATTTACTGCCCTGTCGTCTAATTGGTAGGACGCAAGACTCTGGCTCTTGTAGTCTTGGTTCGAGTCCAAGCGGGGCAGCCAACGTTGATGACTTGTCGAACCATCGCACAGGTCATTTTTGTTAGACGCCTCGACTTCACCGTCGGGGCGTTCTTTTTGGAGGGAATGTTCGGGGAGTGGCGCCTTTAGATCCTCGCCAATAAGCATTTTTATCTCAAGATGGTCTTCGTAAATGATCATTTCCCTGATAAGTCTTTGGAAAGAAGTCTTTTTTTCTTCCAGAGATAATTTTTCAAAATTAGAAATTCCTAAGACGATGTGTTTATAAACATATTCTCCGCAGTTGCTGGACATTTCGGCGACTTTTTGCTGGAGCCGGATTTTGCCGACCTCATTTTCCAGCTCTCCAACCTCGGATTGCAACTTATCAATCCGTTCTCGATAAACAGGTGCAATGCTTTTCTTAGTTGAAACTCTCCCGGATTCTCCCATTGGTTTTAACGGGCCGTTGGTAATTTTTTCGCCGCTGTCGCGATTTTCTTTTCAGTCCTTGTCGTAACAATCTCCATCAACTTGAATCGTAGAATTTTCAGAAAATGATGTCCTTTGATTCGCCTTAAGCGCGGCTCAATATCAAGTGCGCTCGTTGCTATCCAGCGCTGGATCTGGCTGCT
>Ga0209211_10003778_pt1 | contig 24244 bp, 23 predicted proteins | sample RifGroA2_FD_183992 | JGI IMG/M metagenome (GOLD analysis project Ga0209211, IMG submission 183992) | Groundwater microbial communities from Rifle, Colorado, USA - Groundwater A2 (SPAdes) (version 2) | ecosystem: Environmental > Aquatic > Deep subsurface > Groundwater | place: Rifle, Colorado...
ATCTCTGAATTACTTCCTTTTATATTTATTCCCACTACGTCAAATCTCGCCGAATAATTCGTTAGTCTCTTTTGAGAGATATATGCTAAAGCCGTCTTAGAAACCTGCCTTTGTTTCCGCGAGTCTATAGCCTGTGTTGGCGAACCGAATCTATTACTTGTTTTTGTCTTTACCTCTATAAATGCAACAGTCTTTCCATCCTGCGCAACAATATCTATCTCCCCATATCTGCATCGAAAATTGCTTTCTATAATCCTGTAACCATTTTTTTTTAAAAAGCTGATGGCCAGTGTCTCTCCCCTTTTGCCTATATCAATTCGTGTATTTGTCATTTATCGTTACGATTCATTGTAAGCCCCCACACAAAAAATTTTGGTGGGGGGTAAACCCTGTTAGAAATTCTTTGACCTTCAAACAGGATAAAGAAATCCTTTTTTCCGCCCTATTTCAAATATTCCTTAACACCATTAAAACATTTCCTGTGAATTGGAGATGGCCCAAACTGTTTTATTGCTGTAAGATGTTCTTTGGTTCCGTAACCTTTATTTTTTATAAAATTGTAACACGGAAAGGTATTATGGTACGAAGACATTATACTATCGCGCACGGTCTTTGCTACTATTGAAGCAGCTGCGACACTAACGCTTAACTGGTCGCCTTTAATGATTGGTAGTTGTGGTATGGATATATCTTTAATGGGAAACAGGCCGTCTACGAGGACAAAATCTGGAATGGTGTTAAGCCTTTTAACAGCAATTGCCATTGCCTCAAGTGATGCCGTATGAATATTATAAGTTTCTATATCATCCACCCAGATAATACCAAGGCTCACACTTATAGCATATCGGTAAATATCTAATAGAATCTTATTTCTCTGACGCATTGAAAGGGTCTTGGAGTCTCTTATCCCAAGATTAAGTAGAGGTGAACTATTTGTATAAATGGAGGGAAATATAACTGCCGCTGAAACCACTGGACCTGCGAGAGGCCCCCTGCCAGCCTCATCAACCCCGGCTATAACTCTATAGCCATTTTTAAAGGCCTCCTGTTCGTAGGCATCCATAATAGGACTCTCTGAAAAACTACCTTTTTAAAAATTGTCATGCCCGAATGTCTCTATCGGGCATCTGTAACTTGTTGATTGTAAAAGAACCGGATTCCCGATAAAAACCTCGGGAATGACAGAAAAAGAGTTTTTCAGAGTGTCCAATACATTTATGTGTTCGGAGTTTAGAATTCGGAGATAAGGGTTTGGAGTGATTAGCATTCATTTTTTACTCCCTACTCCCAACTCCAAACTCCGAACTGTATTTATGCCTCTTCCTCTATCCTCGCTGCCTTGCCTTTAAGCTTTCTCAGATAATAAAGTTTTGCCCTTCTGACAGCCCCTTTAGTCATTACCTTAATACTATCTATGAGGGGTGAGTTAAGTGGAAATGTCCTCTCAACGCCAACACCCCAGGAGACCTTTCTCACAGTTATGGTAGCCTTAGTGCCGCTTCCTCTTCTTCTCATTACAGTGCCTTCAAACGCCTGTATGCGTTCCTTATCACCTTCTTTAATCTTTATATTTACCTGGACCGTATCACCTGGCGTAAACGTTGGCATATCGGTGCGTAAATAATCCTTTTCTATTGCAGATAATGTATTCATAACATAACCTCCATATAAAATTAAATTCAAAATTAAAATAGCAGAAAGGCTTGCGCCCCTATGACTCTTTGATACTTTGACTCATTAATTCTTCCAAATATTTCTGTTCTTCTTCTGTCAATCGAACCTTCTTAAGAAGCTCTGGTCTCCTGTTCAAAGTCCTTTTAATAGATTCCCTTCTTCGCCATTTTCTTATTTCCTGATGATTGCCTGACAAGAGTATCTCAGGAACCATCAATTCTCTGAAACATTCAGGCCTGGTATACTGGGAATATTCCAGAAGTCCGCCGGAAAGTCCGAAAGACGAGAAAGAATCTTCTTTTGCCGATACTTCTGAACCCAGAACGCCAGGAATAAGTCTTGATACAGCATCTACAATCACCAATGCAGGTATCTCTCCGCCGCTTAAAACGTAATCGCCAATTGAAATCTCCATATCAACCGCTAATTGCTTTACCCTTTCATCTACCCCTTCATACCGTCCGCAGATAATTATTAAATGATTTAAAGTTGCAAGCTCAGAGACCAGCTCCTGCTCAAGCGGCCTTCCCTGTGGCGTTGTAAGTATTACCTTTGCTTCATCATGAATGGCGGCCTTTATTGCTTCAACTGCACTTACAATAGGCTCTGCCTTCATCACCATCCCATCGCCGCCGCCGTAAGGACAATCATCAGTAGTCTTATGTTTGTCAAGGGCAAAATCGCGTATATTATGCGTTTTAACCTCTATGAGACGCCTTTCAATAGCCTTGCCGAGTATACTTTGTTGCAGTGGTGATATAAAAAAATCAGGAAAAATGGACAGTATATCAAACCTCATTTTTCCTCTGGCAAAAGCCCTTCAATTACACGGACTATCATTCTTCTTTCCTCAATATCCACCTTTACTACAACATCACTTATAGCTGGTATTAAAATCTCGCCTAAAGGACCTTTTACTACATATACATCATTGCTTCCCGTTGTAAATATATCTGTTATATTACCTACAAATTTACCTTCGTCTGTCACAACTGTCATCCCATCAAGCTGAAAATTATAATATTCGCCTTCTGGCAGCGATGGAAACTCGTTCTTATCTACAAAGACTTCATAATTTACTAATTGCTCCGCGCTATTTCTATTGTTGCAGTCTTTGAGGCAGACAAGTAAAATTCCTTTCTGAGGCTTATTGTCTAAAACCTCATAAACCAGATTGTGTTCTTGTTTTAAGAGATAGAGCCTTTTCCACAGCTTTTTATTGCAATCACCATAGGGAAGGATTTTTATCTCTCCCTTGATGCCATGGACGCCAACAATCTTGCCAACTAATAGGAGTTGTTCTCTTTTAAGCATGATTACACAAATGACAGACAATGATTACACCACGCATAGCGTGGTTACACAGAAATGTCATTGCGAATGAAACCCCGCTTAACGGGGTGAAATGAAGCAATCTCATGAGATTGCCACGCCCTTCGGGCTCGCAACGATGTCTGTGTAATCAGCCCTTAGTTACTCTATTATTTCCAGCACTGCCCTCTTTTTAATTTTAGTTGAAGCAGCAGTGAGAATGGTCCGTAATGCCCTGGCTGTCCTTCCCTGCTTACCAATAACCTTTCCAAGATCTTCCTTGGCAACAGCCAATTCAATAACAGAGGTATTCTCTCCCTCAACCTCTGTTACCTTGACCTGCTCAGGATGGTCAACAAGTGCCTTTGCGATTATTTCGATTAGAACTTTCATCTTTCCACCTCCGTTTTAGAGTGAATATCTATGCCAACGATAGCCTATGAAATTGTCAACTACGGACAATAATCTTTAGCCTGCCTGACCAAACTTTGCCATAATACCAGCCCTATTCAGAACCTTTTCTACTGTTGTAGAAGGAATAGCGCCCTTCTTAAGCCAGCGTATGATTGTATCTTCCTTAAGTTCTGCCTTTGCCGGGTTTTTTGTTGTATCGTATGTCCCGACCATCTCAATGAACTTGCCATCGCGAGGGGAGTTGGAATCTGCAACAACTATTCTGTAGAAAGGTTTCTTCTTTCCACCAATCCTTGTAAGCCTTATCTTTACTGACATTTTTTTGATACCTCCCTTTGTGATTTACAAAACTCCCCCTGCACCCCCTCTTTAAATGAACTACCCCGCAGCAAGCTGACGGGGTATCAGAAAAACGTTAATTGTTGTTGATGAATTCTTTGATATTCTTTCTCTTTCCCTTGAGCCTGAATATATTTTTGAATTGTATTTTCATTCCCATACTGTCCAACCGTATTGATGAAATATCCGTCTGACCAAAACTCACCTCCCCACAACTTCTGCTTTACTTCTGGACATATTCTAAATATTTCTCGCGCCGTTATACTCTTTATCATTTGTACTATCTTTTTGGGGCTATACATTGGCACTGACTGAATCAGAAAATGCACGTGATCCTTGTCTACTCCTATCTCCAGAAATGTCACCTCGTACCGCTTGCCGATTTCCAGACATACTTCTTTTATCTTTTCATCTACCGTCTTACTAAACACCACTCTTCTATACTTTGCTGGACATACCACATGGTATATCAGCACAGAAACATTATGACTCTTATGTATGTATTCACTCACACATACAATATACCATTTTCTACGCAGCAAGCTGCGGGGAATTTACCCGAAGAGCTATTAAAGAGGGGGACTGGGAAGTTAAAACGGCAAAAGTCCCCTTCCGCCGATCTTTGGAAAACCACCCTTTGCAAATTTTTTCATAAGCTCCCGGGTCTGAACATATTGCTTAATCAGTTTATTAACCTCCTGGACTGAGGTGCCGCTCCCTTTTGCAATCCTCTGTCTGCGGCTCGCATTCAGAATAGTATGGTTTAATCGTTCTTTTTTCGTCATTGAGCTTATAATAGCTTCAATCCTTACCAAACCCCTTTCATCCGGCGTCATACCTGACTTTTTCTGCATCTCCTTAAAACCTGGAACCATCGAGAGTATATTCTCCAGCGACCCCATCTTCTTTATCTGGATTAACTGTTCCCTAAAGTCTTCAAGTGTAAACGAATCTTTTCTTAGCTTTCTTTCAAGTTCCTTTGCCTTTTTTTCATCTACCGCCTCCTGCGCCTTCTCTATAAGAGTGAGCACATCACCCATGCCCAGGATTCGCTGCGCAACCCTGTCAGGATAAAAAGGCTCTAATGCATCTATCTTTTCGCCAATGCCTACAAACTTTATTGGTTTCCCTGTAACTGTCTTTATAGAAAGCGCTGCCCCGCCTCTCGCATCTCCATCAAGTTTTGTAAGTATCACCCCTGTAATTCCAACTGCCTCATCAAATCCCTTAGCTGTATTAATTGCATCCTGGCCTGTCATGCTGTCTGCCACAAAGAGGATTTCTTTTGGCTTAAGAATGGAATTTAGCTCTCTGAGTTCCTCCATCAGCTCAATGTCTATGTGCATCCTCCCTGCAGTATCTACAAGAATGGAGTCATAACCTTTAATATCTGCAATCCTGAATGCCTCACGACAAATATCCTGCGGTCTTGAACTCGCATCGCTATCAAAGACATCTATATTTATCTCTTTTGCCAGCCTTTTTAATTGAAGCACAGCAGCTGGCCGATAAGTATCCGCTGGAACAAGATATGGATTCCTGCCCTTTGATTTCAGATACCTTGCAAGTTTCGCAGTGGTCGTTGTTTTACCAGAACCCTGCAGACCGACAAGCATGATAGGAACAGGCGGTTTTGAGCCAAGATCTAAGCTGGAAAGACTTCCTCCCAAAACTTCCACAAGCTCATCTCTGACAACCTTTACAAACTGCTGTCCAGGCGTAAGGCTCTGCAACACCTCCTTGCCGATTGCCTTTGCCTTGACCCTTTCAGTAAAGTCTTTAACTACATTGAAATTTACGTCAGCTTCAAGGAGCGCAATCCTTACTTCCCTCAAGGCCTCCTGAATATTTGATTCAGACAGGCTTCCTTGACCTTTAACCTTCTTTATTATTGCGCAAAGCTTATCACTTAAGCTATCAAACACACCTAATCCCCTGAAAATTTTGAATATTTAAGACTACAGGATAATTATATGTTTTGTCAAGATGTTTTTATGATGTGTTTTTTATGATGTGGTGTAAGACTTTGTCAGGCTGTTATGGATAATTTCCCATATTTTTGCTGCTTATCAATTTGGGGGTAATGCAATTATCCTTTGGCTTTTTGCGGGGCTTTTATTAACTGTTTTATTTTGTCTTCTGGAGTAGACTGCTTTTGCTTAACAAATTCTGCGCTGCAATAAGGGCAATGGCTCCAATCAGCTTCCCGTTTCTTACCGCAGGAAGGACAGTTGAGGACAACTGAAAAGCCACAATACGGGCAGGTTGTAAATTCTGAACTGATGACTTCTGCACAATTGGGACAAATCACTTCTGTTATCTCTTCTTCCTTAGCAAAGACGACCCTTTGAAGCTCATCTATTGTTGTTATTCCTTGCATCACCTTGGATATGCCATCTCTATACATAGGTATCATATCATTAGAAACAGCTATTTTTCTGATACTATCCTCTGGCGCATCAGAAACTATCATATCCTTTATCTGGCTGGTGATCGTCAATACCTCAAATATGCCGGTTCTGCCGTGATAGCCGGAGCCGCCGCAATCACCGCATCCCTTGCCCCTATAAAGTTTAGGTATATCTGTTTTTGTAATCTTTGTTCCTATCTTCTTCAGTTCTTTATCTGACGGGACATACGATTCCTTGCACGATTGACATATCTTTCTTACAAGCCTTTGAGCAATAATCCCGTTCAAAGAAGATGCAATAAGATACGGTTGTATGCCAATATCCTTTAGTCTCGTTATTGTTGATATTGCTTCTGTAGTGTGCAGCGTAGAAAATACAAGATGTCCTGTAATAGATGCCTGGTGTGCAATCTCTGCAGTTTCCAGATCGCGCATCTCACCAACCAGTATTACATCAGGGTCTTGCCTGAGGACAGATCTCAGACAGTATGCAAAGGTAAGTCCAACCTTGTCATTGATTGCCACCTGATTTACCCCTTCGAGTTGATATTCAATGGGGTCCTCAAGGGTAATCACATTGATGGCAGGCGTCTTAATATAAGCAATCATTGCGTACAGGGTAGATGTCTTACCGCTTCCAGTAGGCCCTGTAACAAGCACTATCCCCTGTGGACGTTCAATAATTGATGTTACCCTCTCTTTTGATTGCGGGGAAAGGCCTATTTCATCCAATTGAAGGGCGGTAGCCTTTGAATCAAGGATACGCATTACTATCTTTTCGCCATACTGGGTCGGAAGCGAAGATATTCTTAAATCCATCTCCCTACCTCCAACCCTGACCTGCATCCTCCCATCCTGAGGGATTCTTCTCTCTGCGATATCCATTCTTGCCATTATCTTTATCCTTGATGTTACAGCGCCCTGAACCCATTTAGGCAGCTGCATAACATCCCTCATAATCCCGTCAATCCTCTCCCTCAATTTGACGATATGGTCCTGCGGCTCAATATGTATATCGCTCGCCCTGTTTTCAACGCCATGGATTATGATGGAATCCACCATTTTGATAATAGGAGGCGCTTCACTCTTCTTTAGCAGCTCTTCCGTAGTTCTTGTATAATCTCTTTCGTGAATCACCTCTACAAACTTCTCCTTGGCCATATCGCCTACAATGTCTTCCAAAGGAAGCGAAAGGTGATAATGGGTCTTTATTGCCACAAGGATATCGGATATGGTAGCTACCATAGGTGAGCATTCACGATTTGTAGCAAATCTGATATCATCAAGCGCCTCCATATTAAGAGGGTCTGACATGGCAAGTTTGATAACATTTCTTTTTTCCAATGAAATAGGCACAAGGAGATGCTGTCTGGCGAGTTTTTCCGGTACGAGTTTAATTGCCTCAGGGTCAATAACCGCTGTTGGCAGGTCCATATAGGGAATATTGAGCTGATAAGCGAGGGTCTGGGCTATATCCAATTCTGTAGTAAACCCCTTTTCCACAAGTAAGGTGCCGAGTCTTTTCCCTTTTTGTTTCTTTCCCTCTTCAAGTGTAGCATCTAACTGTTCATTTGTAATAAGCCCAGCTTCTACAAGAAGTTCTCCGAGCTTTTTAGTTGCCATAAATAACCTCTTAATTACACCGATTTTTAAATACAATTATCATGTTCTCAGATATATCCAGAATTCTTTATTCCCTTTTACACCCTTTATCGCAGATTCACAAACACCTTTTACAGCAAGACCTATATCTTCTGCAAATATCTTTATCTCATGAATTATCTTTTCATGTTTTGCAGAATCTTTTATAATGCCCTTTTTTTCCACTTCCCTTTTCTGCGCCTCAAACTGAGGTTTTATGAGTCCGAGGATGATGCCTTGTGGTTTTATAAATTTCATTACTGCAGGAACAACATTTTTTAATGAAATAAATGAAACATCTATTACAGCAATATCGACCTTTTCTCCGATATCTTTGGATTCAAGATATCTGATATTCTTTCCTTCCAGAACCACAACCCTTTTATCGTTTCTGAGTCGCCAGTCCAAAAGTCCCTTGCCAACATCTATTGCATAAACCTTTTGAGCGCCTCTCTTTAAAAGGCAATCTGTAAAACCGCCTGTGGACGCCCCTACATCCATAACTGTTGCGCCATGGACATCTATGTCAAAATGATTTAATACGCCCTCAAGCTTTATTCCACCTCTGCTGACATATGGCTCTTTCTCGAGAATAACGATTTCTGCATCGTTTTTTACCTCTGTCCCTGGCTTATCAAAAACAATACCATCTACAAGCACCCTACCTGTCATTATGACAGCCAATGCCTTTTCAGGATCGCTTACTAACCCTCGTCTGACAAGCGCCTCATCAAGACGCTCTTTTTCTTTCACTAACATTTGTTTTAATTATATCAATTACTGCCTTTTCTATGCCAGCGGCATCTATATTATAAAGGGTTCTCAGTTCTTTTTGAGAGCCATGCTCCACAAACTCGTCAGGAATTCCCATTCGTTTCATTTTGCAGCCTGCTACCCCATTGCGCTCTAAAACTTCAAGGACAGCGCTGCCAAATCCACCCTGAAGCGCATTTTCTTCTACTGTTATAATCTTATCTATTTTTCTGGTGAGAGAAAGTATAATCTCATCATCAAGAGGTTTAACAAAGCGACTGTTCACAACCGTCACCTTAATTCCACCTTTTTCTAACTGATAGGCAGCCTCTAATGAAGGATAAACGGTTGACCCTATTGCAAAAATAATGGCATCGTTTCCATTCATCAATATCTCAGCCTTGCCAAGAGGAATCTCCTTCAAAGGTTGAGAGGTATCAACGTCATACCCTTCACCCCTGGGATAACGGATAACTGCGGGCTTTCCACATTTTATAGCAGTCTTGAGCATGGAGCGCAATTCACCCTCATCCTTTGGAGCCATAACAACCATATTCGGTATATGGCGAAGATATGATATATCAAACAAACCGTGATGGGTAGGTCCGTCAGCGCCAACGAGCCCTGCCCTGTCAACTGCAAACACTATAGGTAAATTCTGCAGGCAGACATCATGCAGTATCTCATCATAGGCCCTCTGTAAAAATGTAGAATAGATAGCTACTACAGGGATAAATCCCTGAGTTGATAGGCCTGCTGCAAAAGTTACCGCATGCTGCTCTGCAATCCCAACATCAAAAAATCTATCTGGAAATATTTTGGCAAATCTGTCTAAGCCGGTGCCTTCAGGCATAGCAGCGGTTATTGCAACAATTCTTTTATCCTGGTCAGCCAGTTCAACAAGCGTCTGACCAAAGACTTCTGTATAGGAAGCAGTCTGTTTCTTAGGTCTTATAGATTTACCGGTCTCTTTTTCGAACGGTCCAATGCCATGAAACCGGATCGGTTCTTGTTCTGCCGGCGTATACCCCTTACCTTTTTTTGTCAGCACATGAATGAGTATCGGGCCTTTTAAATCTTTCGCATCATTCAAGGTATTTATAAGCTCATCAAGATTATGGCCGTCTATTGGGCCAATATAATGAAAACCAAGTCCCTCAAACAACATACCTGGCGTAAGCAGCGCTATCAAGGAATCCTCTGCCCTTTTGGCAAATGATACAAGTCTGCTCCCAATCTTAGGTATAGACATAAAAAACCCTTCAGCCTCTTTCTTGAGACGGGTAGCCAGGCGTCCGGTAATCTTTCTGCTCAGGAACGAAGAAAGGGCGCCAACATTCTGTGATATGCTCATCTCATTATCATTCAGGATGACAATCATATCTTTTTTGAGATGCCCGGCTTGATTTAATCCCTCAAAGGCAATGCCTGAACTTAAAGAACCGTCTCCAATAATGGCTATAACTCTATAATTTTCATGATTTAAATCCCTTGCAACAGCCATACCCATAGCTGCGGAAATCGAGGTAGAGGAATGTCCGACACCAAAGGCATCGTATGCACTTTCAGATGGTTTTGGAAAACCGCTAATTCCGCCAAATTGGCGGATAGTCTTAAATGCCTCTCTTCTTCCGGTAAGAATCTTATGGGCATACGCCTGATGCCCAACATCCCAGATTATCTTGTCCCGTGGTGTATCAAACACATAATGAACTGCCACTGCAATATCAACAGCGCCGAGACTGGATGAGAGATGCCCCCCAATGCCTGAGATGGTATTGATAATCTCATCTCTTAGTTCGCTGGCAAGTGTGGGCAGGTTTTCAGCGGCTATTTTTTTTAGGTCGTTGGGAGTGTTTATGCTATCTAATAGTTTGGACATAAATACAATTATTAATTATGAATCAGGAATTACGAATTTTTTATTCTTACTAACCAGTCCAGAATAGTATTTACACACTATCCCCTTTTGTTCGTCATGCCCGAATTTTTTAATCGGGCATCCAGAGACTAAGAACTACTGGATTCCCGCTAAAAACATGCGGGAATGACACTGGGTGGAATGTATACTCTATATATGCGCTGATTAATATGTCAATACAAATATGGACTCCCTTATAATTCGTAATTTTTAATTCCTATTTGTTGTCATTTTCTCCTTTCAACAATATACTTTGCAATCTCTACCAATGGTTTAGCCTTTGGACCAAAATTACCTATAACAGTTATTGCAATATCTACTAATTCTTGCGCCCTCTTTCTTGATTCATCAATGCCTAAAACAGCCGGATAAGTAATCTTGCCTTTTTTCGCATCCCCTCCGACCCCTTTACCCATATGTTCTCTCTGGCCTTCTACATCAAGTATATCATCAGCTATTTGAAATGCAAGACCAATAGCCTCGCCATATTTAGTGATAGCTTCGAGAGGTTTTTCATCGGCCCCTGCCATAATAGCTCCAGCCCTGCAGCTTGCAAGGATTAATTCCCCTGTCTTATGGATATGGATATACTCAAGCACAGGAAAAGCGACCTCTTTTCCCTCTGACTCTATATCAACAACCTGACCGCCAACCATACCTGTAGAGCCGGCAGCCTTTGCTATCTCCCTGATAGTGTCTAAAAGGCTGGCCTGTTCGTCATTTGTTGCTGCCTTGCAACTCGCCATTATAGAAAATGCTGAGGCCAGGAGGGCGTCACCTGCGAGTATTGCCATAGCCTCTCCAAACACCTTATGATTTGTCGGCATTCCCCGTCTTAAATCATCATTATCAAGGGCAGGCAGGTCGTCATGTATTAATGAATATGTATGTATCAACTCAATTGCGCAACCTATGTTTGTAATATTTTCATTTAGTTTTGCAAATACCTCTGCACAGGCTAAGCACAGTATAGGCCTGACCCGTTTTCCTCCTGCAAATACGCTATATCGCATTGCCTTGTGTAGCCTCTGAGGAAACTCATCTTCCTTGGGCAAAACAGTGTCGAGCGCCTTATTTATGATATCTTCTTTTTCTTTTAGATAGCTATTTAGGTTCAAGATTATTCTTCATCCTGCTCAAATGGTTTGGATTCCAGCTCGCCGCTGTCATTTCTCATAAGAATTTCCACCTTCTTTTCAGCCTTATCCAGCATCTTATTGCACAGCCGCGAAAGACGCACGCCTTCTTCAAATATCTTTAAAGACCTCTCAAGCGGGATTCCCCCTTTTTCAAGGGTACCCACAATCTCTTCTAATCTTTTTAATGCGTCTTCAAACTTTATCTCTGCCATTAAATAAATGCCTCTCGATTACACCACGCTAAGCGTGGTTACGCAGATTTTTGAATACGATTACACAGATTATAATACAGGTCTTTAATCTGTGTAATCTGCTTTTTTTAATCTGCGTAATCAGATAGTTTTTGTCACCTTACAGAATATCTCTCCCTTTGCAAGAACTACATTCATATCATCGCCAACAGATACATCTTTTGAGTTTCGGAGGATGACCATAGATGGGATCTTTCTTGTAATACTGTAACCCCTTGCAAGCATATTGAGCGGACTGAGGATGTTGAGCCTTTCTGTTATATGCAGATAGTCTTTTTTAACCATTTCAAGATAGTGCGATACTGCAATATCAAGTCTCCCCGCAACATCTCCGAGCCTTAACCTTATCTCCTTTAATCTCCTCGATGGATCTATTAACCCGCGTTCTAATCTATGGAGGAGGATTCTTTGGTCATCTACCCTATGTATCATCATGGAACGCAGCTGAGAGTTGATAGCAATCAATTTTTCTATAAATTCTTCTTTGGAGCGGATAACCATTTCAGCGGCAGCAGACGGAGTTGGCGCCCTGAGGTCTGCAACCATATCAGCTATGGTCCAGTCTATTTCATGTCCAACTGCTGAAACGACAGGGACCTTTGATTTATATATGGCCCTTGCAACAATCTCCTCATTAAATGCCCAGAGGTCTTCCTGTGAGCCGCCGCCTCTTGCAATGATAATTATATCAATATCCTTCATTTGATTCAGTTCATAAATACCTTCTGTGATTTCCCGCGCTGATTCAATACCCTGAACCCTTACTGGATAGATGAGAATACTGATATCAGCAAACCGTCTGCCAAAAACCTTCAACATATCGCGGATAGCTGCCCCTGTAGGCGATGTAACAATGCCAATCTTTTTGGGCAAAATGGGAAGCGGTCTTTTTCGATCTGAGTCAAAAAAACCCTCTTTTGCAAGTTTCTCTTTTAACTGCTGCAGGGCAGCCTGCAGCGCACCAAGGCCTTTTGGCTCAATATAATCCAGTATCAGCTGATACTCGCCTCTTTCCTGATATACGCTAACCATGCCTCTGCATATCACATGGAGACCATCTGAAGGTTTAAATTTAAAAAATTTAGCCTGATTTCTGAATACCACAGCCCTTATCTGTGCGCCTGCGTCTTTTAAGGTAAAATAGATATGGCCTGAAACAGGCGACCTTAAATTAGAAATCTCTCCCTCAACCCACACATAATAGAGGTTGGTTTCAAGTAAGGCCTTTATCTTTTGGGTAAGTTCTGAGATGGTGAGTATGCGTCGGGCTGGACCTACCATGAAAAAAAGGATAGCAAACTTTAAAGACTATTACTACTAATAAATTACCCCTTTCCATTGAGAAACAGAAAGGGGTAATGCGCCTGGTGGGATTAAAGAACTATGATTTTTTTATAACATTTGAAGCCTGAGGCCCTTTTGGACCCTGAGTTATATCAAACTCAACTTCATCGCCCTCTTTCAAGCTCTTGAATCCTTCAGAACTGATTGCCGTGTAGTGGACAAAAACATCCTCGCCTGACTCCTGCTGAATGAAGCCAAAGCCCTTGGTGTCATTGAACCACTTTACTTTTCCTCTCGCCATCTGTTTACCTCCTTTCTCAAGATCAAAGCAGCCTTATAGTTAGGCTGTTTTTTAAACAGATATACCGTGCTGAGCGTGGCATAATCACGCTCAGCGTGATTGCCAAAAAAAAACCGTGGAAGATTCACCAAAGCCTTCCACGGCTCGATAACCACTAATTTAACAACTATTACTGCCACAAAAAAACAATTCCTGCATAATGCATTTTTAAAATAGCAGAATTAGATATCCCTTGTCAAGCCTTTTCTGCAACCTGCTAGGACAACCCAGACACATCGTTATTGTGGTGGCAGGAGTTACCTCCTGTCACTCATTGCCGTCAGGAGGAAACAGGCTGATCGAGAATAGGCAAATTTCCTAAAAACATACGAAAATAATCTTCAAAACATATTTAAATTTATCAACGGAGGAGCTATAATCTTGGCAGTTGGATACTGAATAAAGGAGGTTTCCGATGGCCAAATTCAAGCCCTATCGAAAAGACCAATACTACCTACTTCCTCCCAAAGAAAAAAGGGGATTTATTTTCACCCTTTTCTTGGCCTCCCTTGTCTTCTACGAAAAAAAAGGCGAAAAAAGGGGACAGATTTATTTTCCCCTTTTTCTCGGTCTCCCTTGCCCTCTACATTCAATCCGTCTCCCTATCTTTCTTTCAACTTCTTCAATAAATCGGTTGCTTCCCGTGAGTTGGCCTCTCTGTAATGCCTCTCGTATCAATGCCCATTCGCCATCCGGAATAGAGCCTTTCACAAATTGTTTATATCTCTTCGCACGCTCTTTATCTGTGTTTCCTAAATTCTTGTAACATGGGTCTAAGTCTAACCAGTCAGGTTTTTCTATGCCTGTTTTGCATCTGTAACTCGACCATTTGTAATTTTCAGGCGCATCTACTATTTCAGCCCTTATAGGATTTAATTCAACATAACGACAACAGGCCAAGAGATATTCATCTTGCTTTATAGGGCTGGATTTATAGCGGCCTTCCCATAATGTCCCTTTCCGCCCTTCCAACTTATTCACATAGCGGGTCTGTCGCCCTGAAACCCGCTTCATAAGCAATGCTAAATTTTCTATCTTGTTACAGGGGTCTATTATTAAATGGACATGGTTTGTCATAAGGCAATAGGCGTAAATCTTACACCCTAAATTTTTCTTCCACTGCTTAAGGTTTTCAAGGTAGTAAAGGTAATCTTCGTTGCTTGCAAAAACTATTTGTCTGTTGTGACCCCTTTGAATGATGTGATGAGGATAGTTGGGCAATACTATTCTTGCTGTTCTTGGCATGAAACCATTTTACTTAAATCATCTCCTATGTCAACAAATAAATCTGTCCCCTTTTTTTGCCCCTTTTTTTGTCCCCGAATTTGTCGTATTCAAGCTGTTTTATATATTCATAGGTGTAGCTGCCCTTTACTCCTGTTGCCTTTTTGAGGAGCCCGCCTGAGTCGTATTGATATGTGAGGACCTCTCCATCTGGATATGTGAGTTTTTGCAGCCTTCCCCATGTGTCGTATTGATATTGGGTAGTGTAGGGCTCCGGGCTGTTGGGTGTTGTGAATGTTATAATGGATTTTATCTCTTTTGTGATTTCACCGAGTTTGCCATAGAAGCGCTCTTCTTTTCCTGATTGGTCTGTAACCTTTGTAATACGGCCTGCTCGGTTGTCAGATGCGCCTGATGCGCTGTATTCGTAGGCGATGTTGTTTTGGGTAAAGTTCGGGTAGGTTATTGATTTTAGCCGATTGTAGTCATAATCATAGTTTATCTGTTTGCCTTCATTTTTGAGATTTGCTGTGATTTTTGCAGTGACGTTGCTTGCAAGGTCGTATTGGGTCTCGGTCTTTCCTGTGTCAGGGTTGTCTATAGTAGTTCTTCTTCCGAGGTTGTCATAGGTTATTGTTGTTGTGAATTTAAAAGGGGAATTTAAAAGGGGTCAAATCTTTCAATTTGACAAAGTAAAGGGAGGTAAGAGACGCTATATGAATTGTCAAAACAAAAGATTTGACCCCAAGACCTCCAAGACCCCTCTCCAAGACCCCTCCCAGCCTGACAAGGCCTGACACCTTGGCTGACACTCTGACACCACTCCTTGACCTTATGTGAAAACATAACAGAACCAAACCTTAATATCAACAAAGTAGAGCTGACCCTACAGCTTTTATCTAATTCACGATGCCCCCGGAATTCTCAGAACTCACCCTGAACTGGAGTGAAGAATCTCATATTTTCAATGGATTGTATAACAAGATTCTTCGTCCAGACGGTCATCGGGACTCAGAATGACAATTCTCGGTTAGCCTGTTACCTCCTGTCACTCATTGCCGTCAGGAGGAAACTCCTGACGGCACAATAACTGTCTTATTGTGTCTGTTCTTTTCCAAGATTTTCACCCTTGAGAAATGGAAAAAGGGTATCCCAGTGTTTTTCTGTTACAAGATAATCAGGCGTTACCCATATTCTTCTGGCGCCGCCTTGTAAGCTGCTCTTTACAGCCTCTCGAAAGACATCAGGGTCAAGAGGTTCTTTTTTCCCCCACAGACCTATGGAAATATAGAAGGAATTTAGGTTATAAATGGGACGGTTGTTCATCCAGCCCAATCTTATCACATTTAGATTTGGGTGAAGACCATGTTCCCTATGAGTTCAGCCCATAATTTATCAGTAGTTGCATTTCCCTTTTAAATTTATTATGATTTAAAACTAAAAAACATTTTGGGAGGTTTTGATGCTTAAGGTTCTGAGAAAGAGAAAGAGGTCCTGGCTTATCGTTCTGGCGCTCGGGGCAATTATTGTTGTCTTTGTATTCTGGGGAATTGGGAATCTCAAGGTAGATAAAAGAACAATCGCCGCACGGGTAAACGGCAAGCCAATAACTGTAATAGAATATGCCAAGGCCTATGAGCGGCAGATAAATTATTACAGAAATGTTATGAAGGAACAGTTTAATGATGAGCTCCTGGAAAGATTAAATCTCAAACAAAATACTATCAATATGCTCATAAATTTAGAATTAGGACTGCGGGAAGCAAAAAGAAAAGGCATTACTGTTTCAACCGAGGATATTCAAAAGACAATACAAGCTGTTCCGGCCTTTCAAAAGGATGGTGTATTTGATAAAGCGCTATATCTTCAAGTACTGAAAGCCAATCGTTTACTGCCAGGCGAATATGAAGAAGGCATCGGACAGAATCTTATAATAGAAAAACTACAGAAAGGTGTTACTGATGCTGTAAATGTTCAGGATAAAGATGTAGAAGATACCTTTTTTAGCGAAAACAAAAAGGTAAACCTGCAATATCTGTCCATAGATAGCGCAAAATTTGAAAAAACTATTAGCGTTTCAGATGAAGATTCTAAGGCGTATTTTGAAAAGAATAAGGAAAGGTTTAAGACGCCAACATCAATAAAGGCCATTTATGTCTCCATTCCATTTAAAGACCTCTTACAAAGGGTAAAGATTTCAGATGCAGAAATACGAGAATATTATGAGAAAAACCTGAGTGAGTTTCAAACACAGAAAGAGGTTTCTGCAAGACACATTCTGATTAAACCTGATGCAAAAGAGTCTGACAGAAAAAAGGCCCAAGAAGATGCAAAGAAAAAGACTGAAGATATTTTCTCTCTGGCCAGAAAGGGCGAGGATTTTGCAAATCTTGCAAAGAAATATTCTCAGGACCCGGGCTCTGCCAAACAGGGAGGTTCACTCGGTTATTTCAAACAGGGCGATATGGTTAAGCCTTTTGAAGATGCTGCCTTTTCTTTGAAAAAGGGCGAAATAAGTGGTGTCATTGAGAGTGATTACGGCTTTCATATTATAAAGCTCGATGATGTTAAAGAGGCAAGGCTTATACCGCTCAAAGAGGCAAAGAATCTCATATCAAACAAACTATCACAGACTGCTGCAAACAATCTCGCATCAGAATTGGCATCTGAGATTTATAAGGCTGTTACCGTGGAAAATAAGGACTTGAAAACTGAGGCAGAAAAGAAAAAAGTTAAAATAATAGAAACAGGATTTTTTACAGAAAGGGATGCAGCGGTTGAGTTGGTAAAAAACGCTGAGCTAAAAAAGGCGGCCTTTTCTATTAAACAAGGAGAAATAAGCAGCGCAATCAATACGAATGACGGTATTTATATCATCAAGATTCTGGACAGGAAAGAAGAGCATATACCTGCCTATGAAGAAATAGCAACTTCTGTAAAGGCATCGGTTGCAAAAGAGAAGACAAAGGAAAAGGCAAAAGAGACTGCTGACAGTGTTTTGTCAAAGTTGAAGCAAGGAAATGACCTCAAAAAACTCGCTACAGCAGAAGGGTATACAACTGGAGAAAGCGGCTTTGTTTCAAAAACAGAGGGATATGTATCAAATATTGGTTTATATATTGGAGATAAGCCAGAGATATTTGCATTAACAAACGCAAATCCCTTTTACAGTCAGGTTATCCCTCAAGGAAATAAATTTTATATACTTAAACTAAAAGAGAGCAAAGAGGCAGAGAGGAATGAATTTGAAAAAAGAAAGGATGAAATAAAAACCCGCCTCCTTCGGGAAAAAGAGCAGGAGGCCCTGAACCAATGGCTGAATGACCTTAAGGCAAAGGCAAAGATAGAGATAAATCAGGAAGCACTGTAACAGGTTAGCCTTCCCGATAGCTAACCTGCATTGCAAATTGAAGATTTTAAATTGCAAATTTCAAAATATTTTAGAATATTTTCTTTCAAAATTTGCATTTTTCAATTTGCATTTTGCAATTTATGAATTTATAACGGAGTTTATTCCATGCGTTTTTCCCAGATATTCTTGCCGACATTAAAAGAGTCACCTTCTGATGCAGAGGTTATAAGCCATAAGCTTATGACACGGGCAGGGATGATAAGGAAGGTGGCTGCCGGCATTTATAATTACCTTCCCCTGGGACTCAAGGTAATAAGAAAAGTAGAAAACATCGTACGTGAGGAGATGAACAGGGCAGGCGCTCAAGAGGTCTTTATGCCTATGGTCATCCCCTCTGAACTCTGGCAGGAGAGCGGAAGATGGAATGCGTATGGAAAAGAGCTTTTAAGGATAAAAGACAGGCATGAAAGAGACTTCTGCCTTGGTCCAACCCACGAAGAGGTTATAACTGACATGGTAAGAAGGGAGGTCCGTTCTTACCGGGAACTTCCGAGGAATCTTTATCAAATTCAGACAAAATTCCGGGATGAGATACGGCCAAGATTTGGGCTCATGCGCGGTAGAGAGTTTATCATGAAGGATGCCTACTCTTTTCATGCAACAGAAGAGGACGCTGAAAGAGAATATCAGAATATGTATGACACCTACTGCCGTATATTCGAAAGATGCGGCTTGAAATTCAGGGCTGTTGAGGCTGAGACCGGCGCAATAGGCGGAAAATTTTCCCATGAATTTATGGTGCTGGCTGATACAGGAGAGGATGCAATCGCAAGCTGTAATAAGTGCAACTATGCAGCGAATGTGGAAAAGGCGGAGATAAAAATACAGGGATCAGGGGTCAGGGGCCTGCCCCCGCAGGCTTTAAACGGGGGTCAGAAGCCTGCCCCCGCAGGCTTTAAGCAGGGGTCAGAAGAAAAACCTTTAGAGAAAGTTTCTACGCCGGGGATGAAGAGTGTTGAAGAGGTGAGTGGATTTCTGAGGACCACGCCCCAGAAATTGATAAAAACCCTTATCTATCATTCAGACAAAGGTGTAGTAGCAGCCCTTGTGAGAGGAGACTATGAGATCAATGAATCAAAATTAAAGAAACTCCTTGATGCTGAGTGGCTAAATCTTGCAGATGAAGAAACCGTGAGAAGGACTACCAATGCGCCATCAGGCTTTGCAGGGCCGGTGGGGTTGAACATAACGATGTTTGCAGATTACAGCATACAGGCAGTTATCAATGGTGTAACAGGCGCGAATGAGGCTGATGCGCATCTTATCAATGTGAATCTCAACAGAGATTTTAAGATAGACGGTTTTGGCGACTTAAGGATGGTAGTATCAGGCGATTCATGTCCGAGATGCGCTGACGGCAATCTGGAAATATTCAGAGGCATAGAGGTAGGGCATGTTTTTAAACTCGGCACGAAATACAGCGAGGCCATGAATGCGACATTTTTAAATGAGAAAGGGCAGGAAAGACCAATGATTATGGGGTGCTATGGCATCGGCATTGGAAGGATAGCAGCAGCCAGCATAGAACAGAATCATGATGAAAACGGCATCATCTGGCCCATACCCCTTGCGCCATTTCAAGCGCATCTTATTCCAATCAATGTAAATGACAAGGCAACTATGGATGCTGCAGAAACAGTCTCTAAGAATTTGACAGACGCTGGATTAGATGTGCTGATGGATGACAGAGATGAAAGGGCTGGAATAAAATTCAATGATGCGGATTTGATAGGCATACCAGTAAGGCTCACCATTGGAAGCAAGACTCTAAAGGAAGGCTCTGTAGAATTAAAAATGAGAAAAAGTCCAGAAATCAATCTGATAAAATTGGATAAGGTCGTAGAAAAGATCTCAGCTATTATGAGGCCTGCGAGGTAGGTTTTTTGGAGTATATTGCTACTTTTGGCTCAACCCATAAGGCCTTAAAGGCAGAGAAGGTTTTAAAGGAGAATACGGTAGATTTCAGGCTTATACCAACCCCAAAAACACTTACCACCTTTTGCGCACTGTCTATAGCATTTGAAGATAGGGTAAAAACAGATGTGGAAAATATCCTGAGAAACTCTCGAGTAAAGATAGCAGCGATGTATAAAAAAGAAGGAGATAGCTATGTTAAAGTGTAGCTTCTGCGGAAAAGAAAGCGAGACAGTAATAAGAATAGCTATAGACAAAGATTATGACAGGCTTACAGTAAAACATGATGTCAAGTATGCTTGCCCTGAGTGCTCAAAAAAGAAGGAAGAGGAAAAGAAAAAATCATCGAAAAAATAAAGGAGAAACACTTTGGAGGTAAGAACTCGATTTGCGCCAAGCCCTACAGGCTATCTGCACATAGGCGGGGCAAGGACTGCACTTTTTAACTATCTTTTTGCAAAGCACCATTCCGCCTTAGGCGGAGGCAAATTTATTTTAAGGATTGAAGATACTGATGTGGCAAGGTCAACAGAGGACTCCACGCAGGCGATCCTTGACGGGATGCAGTGGCTTGGACTTAACTGGGATGAAGGCCCTTATTTTCAGAGCAAACGGTTTGAACTCTATAAAGGGCATGCGTATAAGTTTCTTGAGATGGGCAAGGCTTATAAATGTTTTTGCACCCCTGAAGAACTGGAAAAGAGACGCGAAGAAGCTTTGAAACAGGGCAGGCCCCCAAAATATGATGGTAGGTGCAGAAACAATCCCCCCTCCCCCCCTTTAACAAAGGGGGGTAAGGAGGGATTTGCAATAAGATTTAAAGTGCCGCATGGAATAACACTGGTTAAAGACCTTATAAAAGGCAATGTTGCATTTAATAATGACGAGATAGAGGATTTAGTTATCCTGAGAAGCGATGGAACGCCTACCTATAACCTCTGTGTTGTTGTTGATGATGCAACTATGGAGATAACCCATGTCATCAGAGGGGATGATCATCTTAATAACACACCAAAACAGATCATGCTCTACGAGGCATTTGGCTACCCCCTTCCCCAATTTGCACATTTGCCTATGATACTCGGCTCTGATAAGACAAGGCTCAGCAAACGTCATGGCGCAACATCTGTTATGTCGTATAAAGAGATGGGATATCTGCCTCATGCGCTGGTCAATTATCTCGCAAGGCTTGGCTGGTCTTATGGAGATCAGGAGATATTCAGCATTCATGAGCTCATAGAGAAATTCTCTCTTGAAAATGTCGGGAAATCTTCAGGTGTATTCAATCCAGAAAAACTTATATGGCTCAATCAACACTATTTAAAAGAAGCAAAACCAGAAGAATTATCATTACTTTTAATACCTTTTTTGGAGACAAAGGGATATAAGGTATCTGCTGATAAAAGACTTGTAAATATTATAAAGGGCTTTCAGGAGAGAAGTAAAACCCTTGTAGAGATGGCAGGTGCAGCAGAATTTTATTTTAAGGAAGATATCCAGTATGAAGAAGATGCAGCCAAAAAATTCTTAACACCCGATATGGCGACCATATTCGAGATCCTTATATCCAGACTCAATAGCCTACAAGCCCTAACCCACGAAGCAATTGAGGCCATATTCAATGACATTATAAATGAAAAAGGCCTAAAACTCGGCAAGGTTGCACAGCCGGTAAGGATTGCATTAACCGGCGGAAAAGTAAGCCCTGGCATCTTTGAGGTAATAGAAAATCTTGGAAAAGAGACAACTATTAAAAGAATAAAAAAGGCGATTGAATTTATAAAAAGCAGAAATTAAAAATCAGACAAATCCTGTTCTAATATCTTATTTCGTATTTCTATTCTATATCCTTCGGTAAACGCTTCTTTCCATGAATCATTGAAAAGAAAAGCCCTGTCTTTTCACCTATTGTATGAACAACAAGTCCCGCCATGTGAGCAATAAAAAAGAATATAACAAATAATAAACCAAACTCATGAATCTCTTCAGCAATCTCCTCTAACCCCTCTTTTGCCCCTTCACCCCAGTTGCCAACAAAAAGGGAGACCGGAAGATAATCAAATTCAAGGCCAGCGAGTGCAAGGCCTGTAATAATCTGGCTTGCCAGGATTATGAATAATGGGATATAAAAAAGTGAGGCGAGCGGGTTGTGGCCCAGGACAATAGGCGGCTTTTTCTTAAACCCGCTTAAATACCATTTTATGTCGGCAAATATGATGTTCCATCTCTCTCTGTTGCAGGGTATCATATCGCTCCATCTTGCATATTCATTTCCAACAAAACCCCAGATAATCCTTAATGTAAAAGTGACAGCAAAAAAATAGCCTGTGACAGCATGTATCCTCTTGATATATTCCTCGGTGCTTTCTGATATACCCATATCCTCCATAATCTCAAAGCTCAATGCAAGGACAGCAAGGCCAATAACTAAAAAGGCGTTCAGCCAATGCAGAACCCTTGTCTGCCAGTCCCAAACCAAGACTTCCTTATGTTCCTGATTTTTCATCGGGTTCCTCCTTAGATGTTCATAAGCCCCGCCTACAGGAAGGGCTCATTGCCGTGGTGACAGGAGTTACCTCCTGCCACCATAGCGCAGTCAGGAGGAAACTCCTGACTGCACAGCAAACCGCATTTTCCACGATAAAAGATTGGTCTTACAACTGCCCTCCTCATCACATGCACAAGACTGGGCATACGGCGGGCTATGGCGGTTAAATTTTTCAAGGCCACATTATCAAGAGAAACATTAAGGAAGGATTAAAATAATTCCACAATCCTCTATTTTGATATTTGCATTTTGCAATTTGCATTCTCTTACTCTCCCCTGTCGCCTTTCTCTTCTTTTACCTTTTTACCCTCAGCGCCGACCCCTGTCATCTCATTTTCAAGCCTTATCGGCATATTCGCTGGATTAGCCCATTTAGCGGCAGTATCGTATGTATTAATGACCTTGAGTTTCCCGAACAAGAGGTTAAACCTTTCCTCCATCTCTTTTCTAATCCCATCGAGAACTGTTTGAGGCAAATTCCAGATTTTTTGCTTAAAAGACCCAAATGCCTTTTTCCGCGTCTTGTAAATAAACTGTTCGTCTGTCTCCCCTTCTTTCTTCTCCTTTGCCATATTTTCCCTGAGATATTTATAGATTTCCTGTTTTAAATTATCCGGGAAAAATTTGCCGTCAAAAATCATATTCTGGAAGCCTGTTGCAAGGTGCACCTCTGCTGTGCCTCTTTTCGGAAATATATCAAAGGCATCATCAGGTAGCGTTGATGCTCCGTGCTGCACAACGCCTGCAAGGCCATATGCCTTGCGGGCCAAATTAGAAAGCCTTTCAATGGTGTCAAAATCAACCTTTACCTTGGCAATAGTGCCATCCGGCATAACAACGCCGCCATGGCTTGTGCCGGTCTGGATGCTCATCTTACTTATGCCTTTCATATTATTGCCCATCCTGGCAAGCGTTGAGAGATAATTATCCATGAATGCCCTTAATTCCTCTTCTGTAGAGTTCTTGCCACCTACCTCGCCTATCTCTCCGCCAACAGATATAGGCACCATATCAGGCTCAATATCCCTTATATATTCTGTAAGCTCGGCAGTAACCTCAAAATTGGGCCTTTGTTGCTCAATAACATCAGATTTATTCAAATCCACAATTGTAGATGAATCAATATCAATATTGTAAAATCCAGCGCTCACAGACCTGTTTATTAAATCCTTTAAACTGGTAATCTCCTTATTTTTATCCTGTATATAATTCTTTGGATTTACCTGAAAATGGTCTCCTTGGATAAAAAGAGGCCCTTTGTATCCCTCTTTTAATGCAGCAGCAATGACAACACTTGCATACTCATAGGGACTCTGGTCAGTATATCCCATCTCGCTCTTTGCTATCTCAAAAATGAATGCACCCGCCTTATTTTTTATCGCAGACCTGAATAAGCCTCTCGCTACATCATAGGTAAGCCCTCGTATATTAACAGCCGGCACCGTAAAACCGCCAACCTCTCCCCTTCCCATAGCCTCATAAAGTCCCTGGATGGAAGCCTGTTTTGTCCCAGATGATGAGGCAGAGGCCTTGATAATCCATCTGCAATTAGCTCTTACCTCTTTGTCATCATTAAACACAGCATTATGTACAAGCCAATCCACTGCATCTATTAATCTCTTTGCATCCACGATTTCCACTTTTTCCTTTTCTACCCTTACGATGCCCT
>Ga0209211_10003779_pt1 | contig 24239 bp, 28 predicted proteins | sample RifGroA2_FD_183992 | JGI IMG/M metagenome (GOLD analysis project Ga0209211, IMG submission 183992) | Groundwater microbial communities from Rifle, Colorado, USA - Groundwater A2 (SPAdes) (version 2) | ecosystem: Environmental > Aquatic > Deep subsurface > Groundwater | place: Rifle, Colorado...
TGGATAAATATAAGGCCTTAATCATTCCAATTCTGAAAAAATACGGCGTCAGCCGCGCCTCTTTGTTTGGATCAGTCGTTCGCGGCGAACAAACAGAAAAAAGCGATATTGATCTTTTAATAGAGCCAGCCAAGGGAACTACTTTATTTGACATGGCTGGAATGCAAATCGATCTTCAAAAAAGCTTAAAAAGATCAGTAGATCTTGTAACTTATGGAAGTGTTAATCCGATGTTGAAAGATCGAATTTTGCGAGATGAAAAGGTTATTTATCAAATATGAAAAAGGATAATTCGTTATTTCTTAACCATATTCTTCAAGCAATTGAAGACATAGAGGATTATATAAAAGACACATCCTCACAAGAGGATTTTACAACTGATAAAAAAACTCATAACGCAGTTCTTAGAAGTTTTCAAGTAATTGGAGAAGCCGCAAACAATTTAGATGAAGATTTTTTAAATATACAAACGGACATTGAGTGGGAAAAAGTAATTGGGATGAGAAATTTTATTATTCATGAATATTTTGGAGTTGATTTAAAGATTGTTTGGGATACGATAAAAGAAGACCTGCCGTCATTTAAAGAAAATATAAAAAAACTTCTCAAAGATCTTTCTCCAACGACCTAACTCCGACCGCTTCGGTCGGGAGGAGGGAGGCAAAGATCTGGGTTCCCGCCTCAATCAGAGTTTATCCTGAGCATCGTCGAAGGATCTCATCGTCTTTAGGATTACGGATTTGGAGATGACTTAACTCGGCCATAGTTTCATTTTACTTGATTTTGGCAAAAATGTTATAATACTTATATGGATAAATATAAGGCCTTAATCATTCCAATTCTGAAAAAATACGGCGTCAGCCGCGCCTCTTTGTTTGGATCAGTCGTTCGCGGCGAACAAACAGAAAAAAGCGATATCGATATTTTAGTTGAAGTTCCTCATAGTAAAAGTTTATTTGACATGATGGATATTCAATTTGAATTGGAAGACGCGTTGAAAAAAAAAGTTGACTTAGTTGAATATAAAGCAATAAAGCCAGCGCTAAAAGAAAATATTCTTTCCAGTCAATTACTCATTTATCAAGCTACTTAATGAGAAGAAACTATAAATTAAGAATTCAGGACATTTTAGACTGTATAAATATTATTGAGTCTTATATAAAAGGGAAAACAGAAGACGATTTTTATGCCAACTATCAATTACAAGATTCGGTAATCAGAAGACTAGAAATAATTGGTGAAGCAACAAAAAATATTCCCGAAGAAGTACGAAATAAATATCCCGACTTACCTTGGAAAAAGATGGCGCGAATTCGGGATATTGTTATACATGATTATTCAGAAGTTGTGGAGGAGCGCATTTGGAACACGGTAATCAGAGAGTTACCAAAAGCAAAAAAAATAATAGAAAAAATGAAAGAAGAAATTGATTAAATCTAACAATTTTCAATCGTCCATTAACCTCCGAGGTTGACTTTCGGGTTGGCTTGGCAGTCTAAGAATGAACAAAATAGCAATTATTAATAATATGAATCCTAGGAATTCCAAAAACTGCGGCCAGAAGATAATAGTGACTAGTGACTGGTGGTTAGTGGTTAGATCTGCTTTGTTTTCACTATTCACTAGCCACTGATCACTAGCCACTAACTTCCATCCATTCGCCCAGTTATTGATTATTGACAGTCACTTCTTATTCCGTGCTATAATAAAAGCATATGAAACAAGATTTAAATAATATTATTGAAATTCTTCAAAGCTATCAGGTAAAAAAGGCTGCATTTTTTGGGTCTTATGCCCGCGGTGATTATAATAATCAAAGCGACGTTGATATACTGATCGAATTACCAAAAGGTATGACTCTATTTGGCCTTGTTGATTTAAAGATAGATTTGGAAAAAAAACTTAATAAAGATGTCGACCTTGTCACTTATAGAAGTATCCATCCTTTGTTAAGAGAACGCATTTTAAATGAACAAAAAGTTATTTATGAAACGCACTAATTTTTTATTTCTTTCCGATATTTTAAAGTCGATTAATTACATAGAGAAATTTACTAAGGGTTTTACTATGGAAAAATTTCTTGAAGCAGAAATGGAGCAGTTTTGCCGTTATCAGAAATCTTGAGGTCATAGGCGAGGCAGCGCGAAATATTGACGAAGAATTTAAAAAATCTCACCTGCTTATTCCTTGGCGATCAATTAATGGTTTTAGAAATATTTTAGTTCATGAATATTTTGATGTTGATATGGAGGCGGTTTGGAATGTGATTATTAAAGAGCTTCCATCGCTCAAAAAAGAGGTTGAAGAAGCGCTTTTGACAGAAAATAAGCTCTAATCTTCCTTAATTAATAATATATGTAAGAATGTTCCGCCAAGCAAGATAAATCCTAGGAATTCTAAACCTGCCTGCCGGCAGGCAGGTACTGCGGCCAGAAGATAATAGTGACTAGTGACTGGCGGTTAGTGGTTAGATCTGCTTTGTTTTCACTATTCACTAGCCACTGATCACTAGCCACTAACTTCCATTCATTCGCCCAGTTATTGACAAGCTAAATATTTTTCGTGATATAATAATTGTATATGAAACAAAAAGTTCTGAACTATACAGCTGTTTTCCAAAAAGAGCCAGATGGAGGCTACACTGTTTTTGTGCCGATGCTTCCGGGTTGTGTCTCTTATGGAGAAGACTTGGAAGAAGCAAAAAAGATGATTAACGAAGCAATTGAATTATACATTGAAAGTCTAAGTGAACATAAAGAAGAAATCCCCACAGAAGAAAATATTTTTTATTCACAAATTAATATTAATCCTTCAAAATTGAATACTTCTTATGCCTAAGTTACCTGCTTTGAAACCCAAACAGGCGTTAAAGAAGTTTGAAAAGCTAGGTTTTATTATAGATAGACAATCGGGGAGCCATGTAGTTTTATTTCATCCAAAAACAAAAAGGCGGGCAGTGATTCCACTTCACCTAACAGATTTAAAAAAAGGAACTTTGTCAGCAATTCTTCGTGAAAGTGGGATAAATAAAGAAGAATTTATTCAAATCTAGCTTATTGTATCAATCTACTTTTGACCGAAGCGGTCTGGAAAGGGTGGATTTGGCAATCTAATTATCACTAAAAAAACAATAATTAGCAAGGCAAAGCCGAGAAATTCCAAATACTGCGGCCAGAAGATGATATTTACTTTCGCCCCTTGGGTCGCCGAAGTCCCGTTTTGCTCGGGACGAAGGCGCCAGCCATTACTCCAATTATTCACCAAAACGTGCTCCAAAATCTTCCCATCAGCAAAAGCAATCCAACAGGGGGGAATAGGATTGTATAATGGTTTTAATGGTAGGAAAAATATTTGATTACTTCAGAAAAAGGCCGGGGCTGTTAATCTTGTCTGTCATTTTACTTTTAATTACAGTTGTTAATATCAAACCGGACTTTTATTTGATGGGTTGGGATAACTATTCTTCATATTTTAATCTAAAAACCAATATCTTCCGGACTTTTTTTGCCACTTGGAGGGAATATCGAGGCCTTGGGGTACCTTCCGATGCTGAAGTAACAGACATTTTTCGGCAGATTTTTTATTGGTTAGCTCATTTTATTTTTCCAGAACAACTACTCGATCAAGTTTATTATATGGTTGCCTTATGGGTCGGAATACTTGGGATGTATGCTTTTACTAATCTATTATGGAGAGAAATAGGAAAGGAAAATAATAAGGCTGATTTTTTTGCTACTTTTTCAGCATTTTTTTATTTATTTAATTTAAATACTTTATCGGTTTTTTATGCTTTAATCATTCCTTTTATTAATCGATTCTATTCATTACCCTTAACTCTTTTTTTATTTCTAAGATTTTTAAAATCAAAACATAAAGTTAGGGATTTTTTCATATTAGCATTTACTATCATTATTACTTCAGGAACATATATTACTCCAACTTTAATAATCACCTCATTAGTAGCTTTTTTTATTTTTCTCTGGACATATTTGGATTTAAAGAAGGCAATAGTTTATTGTTTTATTTTTTTATCATTCAATGCCTTTTGGATTTTACCATTCATAAATTATACTTTTAACAAATCTTCAATTATTCCTCTTGCTAGAACCTTCGTAGAAATTAACGAAGCAACTTTAAATCAATCTTCCACCGCTTTTTCCTTTGATAAACAAGTTACTCTAAGGCCGAGCTTTTTTAATATGGCCTATTCTTCTCTCAATGGACAAGAATTTTCCATTCACCCGATGCTTAACGACTATAAAAAACCACTTAACAAGCTGATTATTTTCATATTTCCGGCCTTATTTATTTCAGGAACGCTTTTAATCTTATTTGAAAAAAATAAAGAAAAGAAGTTATTATGGATTCCGACCTGGATCCTATTGTTTCTTTTTTTATCTCTAAAAGAATATAGCCCTTTAGGATTTCTATATGTTTGGATGAAGCACTATATTCCATATTTTGATATAGTTTTTAGAATCTCTGACACAAAATTTCATAGCTATATTGCTTTTGCCGGTAGTATTACTGCCGCTTATGTATTGCTTTGGTTGTTTGGACTTTTTAACAAAATAAAACTGAAAACTGCTTTGCTAATCATATTAACTGTTATCATCACCGGCTATTCCTGGTTATTTAGAAGCTATGTCACTGGTGATCTGATTGGTTTTTTCGTTTACACAAAAATTCCTAAAGCATATTTTGAAATTGCCAAAATCATTAATGACGATCCGGAAGACAGTCGCGTGTTGCACCTGCCAATGGACAACTGGCAAAACTATTGGCGCTCTTACTCTTGGGGATATTTCGGGTCGGCCTTTTTTCATTACCTTATTGATAAACCTTATATTGATAAGACTTTTGAACCTGGAAGTATGGAGAATAGTTATCTTGACTCAAAGATTGGAAAGATTCTTGATTCATTTTATCAAGCAACTAGCACAGAACAAAAACAACTGCAGGCGGAAAATTTCCTAAGTCTTATAAAAAAAGTCGGTATCAAATATCTTATCGTCGATCAGTCTATTTCAACAGACATCTACACGCGTAATATGAACTATAACGCTCGCCAGACCACTGTTCGTGTAATTGAGATGATGCAATATTTGAGACAAAATCCGGACATAAATTATTTGGGAAATTACCCAATATCATTATCAGAACTTTATCCAGATTATAAAAAACTATATCCAGTCAAGAAAACTGGTTTTTCAGCTAATCTTCCAATCGAAACGTCGATAGATCTTTATACAGTTAATGCAATCCGTAAGCCAATTTCGTTTGTTAAAAACGCTACAAACGTCGATCCATATATAGATAATTTACTGGAAACTGATATAAATCTTGGGTCGTCAACAGTAATCCAAGAAAAAAATAATCCCTCCATTTTATATCCATTTAAACAACAAAACCATCAACTAACACGGGATGGTAATGAAGTTATTTTGAGTTATAAAAATTCAAATACGGACTCTCTGACGTACCAGATAAAAACGTCAAACGATAAGGGGCCTTATCTAATAGATATTTATGGAAAAGTTGAAAAAAGTACCCTGAGTTTTGATTTTTATCATCGATATTACCCAAACATTAACGGAAATCAGTTTCAACAATATCTAGGTTCAGAACAATTTGAGCTTCCAAATCCAATCGATAGCTCAGTAGATAGCGCATTTATAGCAAGCAATTGGACTTATAATACCACTCAACAAATTTCATCAACTTATAGAATCAAATTAAATGATATTTTTATTCCAATTCCAATAAATATATCAAATGAAAATACTTATATAACCTCTTACTTAGTTGATGGGAAAAATATTAATATTTCATTATTCGAAAAAAGTGCTGAGTTACTATTACCTAATAATTCTTTAACATCAACTAATCCACCATCATGTTATGGAACGAAGTCTAATTGTGTGAGCGCTCCAATTATATTTCCAAAAAATTTAGATAACAGTGACGGGTATCTAGAGGTCGAAATGCAAATAAAAGGAAGTGCCGAGAAAGGAAGCACCCCACCTGATACTCAATCTCTTTCAAAACAAGTCTTAAATAGTGAAGGAACAACTCCAATCTCTGGTTATATCTGTATACAACAAGGGGAAAATTCTGGTTGCCTAAACTTACATCGTAATTTAAAGATTTTCCCGGATTTAACATCATATTTAGTACCTTTACAGTCGTCTATTTCTGATCAACAATCAGCTACGGTCGTCATCGGGTCGGTTCCGGTGGAAAATTATCAGCAAACAATGAATGTAGAAAATATCAAAGAAATATTTTATTCAAAACTAGAAGAAAAAAACTTAGATTTTAACCCTTTTTTCCCAGATCAGACAGTTGTTATCTCCGGTCCATTATCAATATCTTTCCCTAAATTTTTATCAAATTATTCTTATATTCATAAACCTGACTTTGAATCTTTTAATCTTTCACAAGAAAAATGTCGTGGAGGAGATGATAGGACAGTTATTTACATTGAAAATATACTATTCAACGATGTTCAAAACTGTGACTCATATTTTTATTTAAATTTTAATTACGCTTATCAAAGGCCCTACGTCTTTACTACTGATTATTTTCTTGGCTCTGGCCAGAGTCCTTTTATTGTTTTGGGAAAGAATGGGGACAATTTATTTTTGGAAAGAGTTTCTTTATATCAGGGATATCCAAATCTTTTTTCTAAACAATTTCAAGATCAAGGTCTATTTAGCGGACTTGATAGTATAAAAGAAAAACTAACAAATTCTCAAATGATTACGGCTTCAAGGTTATTTGACCCAACTACGATAACAGATACTTATTCAAAAGATATGAATATTCATATCTTTCAGACGACTGAAAATGAAGGATTGATGGCTTTGGGATCAATTAATATGATTGACTATCCTTCATCATGGAACGAAATGAGCTTGACTTCGGAGAATTTCGGCACAAACTATCAACAGATTTCTGAAGATAATGTATCGTATAAAAAAATATTGCCTTCATTATGGAAGGTCAAAGCAAATTTTCCTCAACCAGGAGATTATTTACTCTTTTTTAATCAGGGCTATGATCGGCAATGGCGACTGTCAAATGGCCAAGAACCACTAAAATGCGATGGTTACGCTAATTGTTTTGCCATTCATTATGACGGACAGTCAAACCCAAAAAAAGAATTCTATATTTTTTATACTCCCGAGACACTATACCTTTTAGGTTGGATACTGACCTTATTCAACTTAGCGGTTTTTGTAAGATCACGTAAAAAGTTTTGAATCTCCCTGATTCTTCGATAAATAAACCAGTTAAATCTCGGTGGAAATAATTTACCGGCAATAAGTTGTGAGTACCAGAATATCCAGTGGTAAAAATTAGCTTCTTGAATATTTTTCGAAGCCCAAACATGAACTTCAAAGGTTTTTTCGATTTGTATCTTATGAGAGGCGATCGATCCCGCCTTATTATGCCATCTGACCCTTGTCAAAATCTTATTCAGGTTGGCTAATTTTCCAACTTGCCCGAGTTGATACCACATATGAACATCATCAGCCGGCCAGAAATATTTTTGGTAGCCCTTAGTTTTAAGATAAGCATCTTTTCTATACATAACTGTTGGATCGGCATACGGGCTCATCAAAAGCCATTGATTTCTTATGTCAGAATCAGATTTTGGAAAAGAAATATTGTCAACAAATCGATAATTTTCGTCAAAAAGGGTAATATCTCCACCAACAACCACATATTCTGGATTTTCTTTTAAAAAATTTACCTGTTCTTTTAATCGATTTGGCATCATAATATCATCCTGATTGATACGGGCGATAAATTCTCCCTTAGCTTTTTTTACGGCATAGTTTAAGCTTGAGGTTAAGCCACGATTTTTTTTGAACCAGTAAAAGTTGACGTTTTTATACTTTTTTTCCAAACGATGACACAATCCCTTGCTTTTATCTTTGGACCCGTCGTCGACCAAGATAATTTCAAAGTTTTTATAAGTTGATTTTTGGACCGATTCGACTGTTTCGACAAGATAAGAAGCGCCGTTATAAACGGGTATGATGACCGAAACCTTTGATGTTTTTCTGAAATTTTTCATATCCTTCGATCTCAGCTCAAATTTAATTAAGCTGATAAGGAAGGACATAAGGGGATATATAGAGATTTTTGATCGCGGGAAGCGATGAGCGCAAAATGCGATCAAAATCTGTTAATAACCACAGTATGTCCTGGAGGACCTCGAGATAAATATCTCTTATTCATTGGATATCCTCCATTGGGTTAGGTTACTGCAAGGGTGCAGACCAGCAGTCGCCGTTCGGGCATGTCACCGTGTTGATGGACGCGGGGGGCGTCGAGGGTGAATGTGCCGAAACAATCGCGAGGCTGAACTGTACGTTCGCCAAACCAGAAATGCCCATAAGCGGGAAAGCTGTATCCGGGGGATACGAGCAATTGCCTGCAGGGCACCACACGAATGTGGCATAAACCGGGTCGGCGGTCAAAGTCGTCCACGCGTCACTAGTGGGAACACCGGCGGCGGCGGCAAGTTGCTGGATGGCAACAATTCCTTGAGTCAGAGAGAGAACTCCTGACTGAATTCGGCGAACAAAAATCGCGGGGAATTCTGTCTGTCCATTAATGCGGCAGGCAACAAGGTTTTGAGGATCACATCCGGTTTCGTCATATTTCAGGCGATTGGCAACAGGACCGGTGAGAACGGTGGGCGTGACCAGGGTCGGGGTGACCATGGCGGTGGGCGACGGGATGAGCGACGCGGTGGGCACGGCGGTGAGGGTCGCGGTGGGCGACGGGATGAGCGACGCGGTGGGCGTGGGCGGGACGTCGTTGACGGGGGGCTCGTAAGAGGGGTCAGCCTTGGGGGCCAATTCCTCTTGAGTCGGGGCGGGGGTGGCTTCTTTCGAAGCAAACGGAGTCGGCATTTTTCCAAGTAATGCTAATCCAAGCACAAGTGCAAGGACGACTCCCAACGTGATGGGTAACCAACTCTTTTTCATGTCATTATCCTTTTTTCTTTGCTTTTTCTCGTTTTCCGTGAGTATCCATATTGGACTGTGTTTGTCCATGGACCTTTTGGAATTGTTATCACCGATCGCGGTGAAGGTAGGGGTTGAGTTCACTCCCTGGTTCCTGGTTTTATCTCCTTTCTTAATGGATTCCGCGATGAAGACAATGAGATAGGGATTAGTGACTAGTGATTAGTGGCTAGTTAGTTAGAATGAGAGGGAAGTTAGGAATGGAAACGAGTTAAGAAAATAGAAATTGAAGTTGGATCAATCCAAATTCCATATTCTACCTTCCTAACCCGCCTCCAAGCCCATCTTCTATCCTCAATTTAAAGAGTAGTTTAAGCTTGCGAGAAGACCTTATCTTCGACTTTATCAAGCCGTCTTTCATGATCATCTAAGACATCATCAGTCTCTTTTTTGTTTTTGTCAAGTTTTTGGTTAATTTCACCAACCATTTTTATAACAGTTGTAATTTCCTTGACAATTATACCGGTGTTTTTTTCAAAAGCGTCTTTCATTTCTTTTTTAAATTCATTTTTAGTGACGAAAGTTTTTTTCAGTTTTGTGACATCTTTGTCTGTGATCATGATTACATTCTACTACTCAATATTTTTTTGTCAATATTTGTCTTCAGTGTGGAATCCATGATGCTCTAATCATCAATCCCGATTTTATGAATTAAAATTCACAAATCAGAATGATTTTCAGCATCGAGGAGGCCCGCCTTCGTTAAAACTTCGGCGGGGTAAATGATTTCAGGTTCGTGTTCGTGCCCATGTGCCCATATAAGCCCATAGAAATATATTTACCCGCTGATAATCGCTCCACGAGCCGCGCTACGAATAGTAGGTAAGGCGAGTGGTAAGATATAGCGGGGTAACCTGATTCCGACTTAACGTCGGAAATAGATAGTCATTTTCTTTATTTCTTACTCCAGCAATTGGAGAAGAGTCTAGATTAGACCATCTATACCCATTTTTTTAAAGTGCCCTGAAGTAGGACTCACTTTGCTTTTATTGCGAGTCTTCTTCAGACACGCCGCTTTCCAAAAACTTGGAAGGCGGGGACTATATAAAATGTCCCGCCACTAGGCGGGAAGCTAGTCCCCGCCTGGGACGAAACAAGTTCCCCGCCTACTGCGGGGCAAGTCTTAGGCAAAAGCCCAAGGATCAGAAAATAACTTGTATTTCCTGTTCTTTAGGCTCATATACCAATCCAAATATTATTTTTGTAGCATATATGCGACTGACAAAAATCCTCTAACAATCTATAGTTGAAACATTATTAATTATTTGTTTAAATAAAATACCTATGCTTACACCACAGGACATCAAATTGATTGAAAAAAGCTTTGATAAAAAGCTAAAGCCGATTCAGATAGATATCGATGCAATTCACTCTAGAGTTGCAGGTATGGAAACAGGATATGCTTCCAAGCTTGATTACCTAGAAATTCGCAACCTTTTAACCAAAATTGAAAAGAGAATTACTGTACAAGACGCTAGATTGATGAAAGTTGAAATGAACCTATCTACTATTGATGGAAAAATTGAAAATGCTGAATCAAACCTTTCCACAATAAATGGAAAAATTACAAACATCGAGGTAAATATGGTTACAAAAAAGGAATTCAAACCTTTTAGGTCAAAGCTTGATAAATTGGCCAAAGATGTAAGAGCAATGATAAAAAACTTTGACAGTAATATTATTGATGTACAAAAACGGACCGATAGGATCGAAAAACATCTCGATCTACCTCCTATTGCCGTAATCTGAACTAGTTGTTAAAGAGCTTTTTGCCTTAAAACACAATACCCAAGGCGTAGAGAATAATTTCTTACTCCCTAATCCTTGGGTATAAAATACGGAATCCGCGTTTTTGTATATGTCTCGTCCCTTAAACATATGACCTGTAGTATATCATATGAGTGACCAGAAGTCAACTATAGTGATGACTCTAGTAGCCTAATAATATTTATACACAGAGTAGTCACAGAGACCGGAAAAGAGAAGCTATGAGACAGTATGGAAGTTGGAAGATGGGAATGGAAGCGGGTTAGGAAACTGGATAATGGAAATTAGATTTTTTCTTCTTTCTATTTTCAATATTCTTAACTCGTCTCCAAACCTAATTTCCACATTCTAAATGTTAGGCTCTTTTCTTAAGATAGAGTCCTACTCCGACACCGGCAAGTTGGATAGCCATTAAGGCTAAGCCCATCTCCGGTCCGGCAGAAGGTACTTTGACGGCCGCAGTGACTTGTTTTTCGATACAAAGCTGAGCCGTATCATCATCATAAGCATTACTTGAGCTCGCCTTTACAAAGTTAGTGACGCAAAAGAGCCCCTTGTCAGCAGGAAGTGAAGCTTGAGTAAAAACCTTAGTTTTTAAGTAAAAAGTCTTTTCCTCATCGACTTCAAAATCTCCGGCATTGAAAGTAATTTCACGATTAGCAGAATTATAAGTCCCAGGTCCTTCAACTGCATCAACATAGGCGGGAAGGGTATCTTTTACTTCCATTCCGACTAATTTAGTAGTTGAAGTATTTTTTATTTTTATTTTAAACATAACCTCTTGACTTGGTTTAAACCTTGGATCAGTTACTGAGAGATTATCGACATAATCATTTGTCCCTGGTTTTGCAACCATTTTATCGACGATTATTGTATATGAATTACAAGGAGTTCCGTATTGACCATACTGGCCGACACAATCAGCAGAAACAGAAGTGACGAAATACATTAAGGAAAAAATAACTGTTGCAAGAGTTAAATATTTTTTCATGCGAGTATTATACTATAAGACGGGGGAGATGTCAACTATAGGACTGACAAGGGGAGATAGAAGAAAGGTTTGGAAGTGAGTTAGGAGGCTTGATGGTAGAAATTAAAGAAATCAATCGTCCAACTTCTATTTTCTTGACCCGTTTCTAAACCTAATTTCCACTTTCCTATGTTATCATATTGCTATGAAACTAAATGCTAAAGAACTACGCGATGTAAAGGAAGAGGACATTGCCGGTAAATTGAAAATGATAAAACGTCGTCCTATGTATTTTATTTTAGAAAATGTCTATGACACCTATAACATCGGTGGGCTTTTTCGTCTTGCCGATGCCCTTGCAATTGAAAAGATGTATATCTGCGGAGAGAGCGAGATACCGCCTAATTCCAAGATCAAAAAAGCCTCAATTGGGACCTACAAAGTCGTGCCGTGGGAATATAGGAAGACGGCTGGGGAGGTCATAACGGAAATTAGAAGTTGGGAATTGAAGCGGGTTAAGAAATTTGAATTGGAGGATGGAAATGAATCTAATTTCAAACTTCAAGATTCTAAACTTGCTTCTAAACCAAACTTCCACTTACCGATTTCAATTATCGCAGTAGAGCAGCATAAGAAATCTATTCCATACACAGAGGCCACTTACACTGGTCCAGTGGCTCTCATCCTTGGCAATGAAACATCAGGTGTAACCGAAGAAACTTTGAAACTTGCAGATCAGATCGTCGAAATGCCGATGTGGGGGATTAATAGGTCACTCAACGTGATTGTTTCAGCTGCTATTGTCAGCTATTGGGCAGTCAATAAGATTTAATTTACAATTTTCATTTTTCAACCCGCCTGCAACGCTTTGCATAGCGATGCGGGCAGGTAAATTTCCAATGAAACAATTTTCAATTCCTTTAGGTAAATATTTAGAAAATAATCCTAAAAAATATCTCATTTTTGACCTTGATGAGACGCTTTTCCGTATCATTTGGCCTGAGGATACGGCTTTTATTATAAAAAAATATCTAAAGATAATTGACCCAAATTTTTTAAACAAAAATGTGTGGGGTTACGAATACTACAATCAACTTATTAAAAAGCTTGGTCAGAAAGTTAAAAAAAAATTAAATGCAATCTATATAGAATTTGAGCTTCGTCTTCTTAATAATCTAACCGATGTTAATTTAGAGCTAATAGATTTTATTAAATCCAATCAACAAAATTATACTTTTTATATTTGGTCTAATAATCAAAGAAAAACCATTGAAAGCATTTTAAAAAAATTCAACTGTGCAAATTACTTCAAAGAAATAGTTTCGGCGACAGATGTCAGTCTTTTTAAACCCGACACAGAGGGATTTTATAGGTTATATGAAGCGAACCAAAATAAGAAAGAATATCTGATGATTGGGGATAGTGAAAACGATAAAAAAGCAGCGAAAAATAGCGGGATTGACTACTTATATCTTCATATTTAAGCTTAATTTTACAATTTATTAATTGTACATTTAGGCCCTTCCCGCCATGTTTTCGCACTCGACTTTTCAGTACTATTCGTACACGTCTCGTGCCAAAATCATAGGCGGGTGCGCGCATTTTTTATTGACAACTAAAATGCGCTTGACAAATAAAAATATATCCTTTATTGTTTAATTATAGGATAGATTTAATTATAAGTTCTGATTTAAATTAGATCAAATTTAAATCAAAAAACCAGAAATAATATGAAAGCTAAAGTATCGCAAAGGTTTGAAGAAGAGAACTATCCTGGGAATTTATGGAGCGGATAAAAAAGTGCTAAGTGGATAGTGATAAGTGATTAGTTAAGAATAGGGTTGAAATTCTTAAACTAAGACACGAAAACACATGCGCCACCGAGTCTGAGGAGATTTTCCAAGGACTCGGTGCGTTTTTTCAGGACTTTAGATTATTAGAGGACTATAAAAAACCTCTTATAATAGCTAATTACTCGTGTATAATATCAACTTGTTTAAAAATTATAGGTTTATACTTTATGGAATCAAAATTAAAAACCATTGAAGAAGTAAGAAAAAAGGAAGTCGCGCAAAAATCTGCAGATACTTTAAAAGCAATTCTTGATAGACCAGAATTAAAAGCGATGCAACTTCTAAAGTTAATGCCTACTTATAAAAAAGACAATCCAGGCGATTTACCTGAGTGGTTAGAACCAAAAAAAAATGACGTTAACCCAGCGGAGTTAGCAAAGAAAGACATTGATGGATATGCACGACAATTGTACAGAAATATATTTTCTCCTGAACCAGACGAGATAATTTCAGATACTGAGGCTGAAATATATCAGAAAATAAAAATCTTATGTATTCATAACGGTTGGAATGCAGATAATTATTTTCCAAGACCAGACATGGATGCATTTATGAAGTATGTGGGTATTAGGCTAGGCTTACAAGGCGAAAAGGAGATATCTGTACGTCAACCGGAAGAGCGCCCGGTTATTTTTGATAGTGATGCAATGGCTGCAACTTTGATGTGGTTTATGGACAATAGCGTTCTTTTTAATGGAAGTAAGAAATTTGCATCTACTAGAAGCGATTTTCAGAGTTTAACTTCAAAATTAGAAATAATAAAGCAAAAAGATAGTGGTTTGCATTTACTAATTCAACATAATAACAAAACAGATTTTGAAGAAATTGAGTATGAATCCTTGGATCAGAGTAAATATAGACAAGATATTACGAGTGGAATCAAAGCCTTAATTTTGAATTCAAGATTAACAAATTTAAAACCTGAAGATATTGGATTAAAGAAAGATAGTCTCCAATGGAAATTAGTTGTATTTTTTAAAGATAATCGTGAAGCATTAGAGCACTTTCTTAAATTTTATGAAAGCGAGAAAACAAACATTTATGATATTGAGCAAGAAAGAATGTTCTTAGGACTTGATATGAGATTCGATAAAAACCCAACATTTTAAACCTACCTTAAGTCTTAAGGTATTTGGTCAACGAAGAGTTAGATAAATATGGTATAATTACGGGATCAAACTTCTATGAATAAGACTTTTAGCAATCCATGCAGCCGATGCGGCCGCGAGCGGGTAGTAGTCAGGACCTGGAAAGAGAAGGTTTATGATTCTGTGATCATAAATACTGAGAAAGAATGCCCAAATCCAGACTGTCAAAAGCTAGTAAATCGTGAAAATAACAAGCAAAAGGAAAAATATCGGGCAATAAGACGAAAAACAGAAGAAAGAGCCCGTAATCGAAAGACTACAAATGAAGCTAAAAAAGCTTTAAAAAATAAAAAGAAGAAATAATCTCACTTAGAATAATCAATGATTTTATGTTTTCTCTCTTCGATTGGTAGGCTACTTGTAATTCCCGGTCCGTTTATACAACCGTTATCGCAAAACAAAATATCCAGAAGTCGGATTTTTTTGTTCTGTTCAAATTCTTTGATTGAAGACTCGCAATTTTTGTACCCTGAGACGACCCTTATTTCCTCAGGTGAGAGGAGATTTCGGGCTCCGGATGAATCCGTAAGCCCTCCATCGATTGGATAGATGCGGGTCGAAGATTCGAAAAGATCGAATGAAGAATTAGCTACTAGTTGCTGGTTACTTGTTACTAGTTGTTGTAGGGTAGAGTCTAACTCTTTGTAGGTTAAAACCAGAATATTTAAGTCTGGGTGATCTTCTGATGCTTCAAGTTTTTTAACTAAGCAGGGCCCTATAAAAACAGGTTGGTGATCTGGCCATTTAGCTTTGACGATTTTTGCAGTAGCGACCATCGGTGAGTCTATTTCCATTGCAAGATAGTGCATCATATCAGGGTGTTTAACTCTCATATACCTAACAAAGCTAGCACAGGGGCTTGTGATAAAGCGAGTATGGGGATTATTTTTAAGTATTTCAACGGCTTGACGATTAGTTTCTTTGGCGCCGACTGACACTTCAACAACTTTTGAAAAACCAATGTTTTTTAGTTTGCTAACAATTGTTTTTGGGTCATACATGATGGGGAATGATGGCGCGAGCATAGCCACTAATTTTGATTTACTTTGGAGAAGCTTTATAAGATTGTCTGAATCGCTCATATTTGAAATTGGAATATGGAAGTTTGGTCTAGAAGCGAGTTAAGAATATGGAGACTAGAAGATAGATTTTTTCAAACATCTGTCTTCATCCCTCTTAACCCGTTTCCAAACCTACCCTCTATTTTCTAATAGTTTATTAATTCCCAAAAACACCACTCCTCCCATTATCGCGGTTGCAAACTGAAATACCCCCATTGCTGTCAAGAAAATTTGGGGAACAATTTGTAGTTTGAGAAATAAAAAAGCAAATATAAAAAGAAAAGAAGATTTAAGTAATGCGCTTAAAAATATTGCAATCGTCATTCTGGTAAGCGATCCGACGAGAGGAGGAGAGCGCAGCCAGAATCGGTTTTTAGATTCTGGAGTCCCCTTCGGCTCGCGTTGCTCGCTCAGGGTCCCCAGAATGACGGGAAAAGTCTTAATTAAAATAAAATTTCCCACCCAGATGAAAGGAATAAAGTAGACGAGAAAGGGAGTGAATTTCCCGAAAACTAAGCCATTCAATAGAGCTCCGACGCTTGGAACCATAGCGACTATGATTGATGTTTTTTTTGAAGTATATCTTGTTGATAAAAATAGCAGGCAGTTAACGACTGTGCCGGTTAATAATTGTGGGCCAGAGATAAAAAAGGGGATAGCGAAAGCTAAAATTGGCAAAACTCTTTCTAATGAAAATAATTCCGCCTTGCCAATTACAACAGTTTTTTCCATCATAATTTCAGTATATCACTTAGGCAAGTTCCTTTTTCATTTGCTCAAATTCTTTTTTTGTAATTTCGCCTTTGACATAACGAGTTTTTAGGATATCAAGATATTTGCCCTCATCACTTTTTTGAACAGTCGGCTCCTCATCACTATAGGATCCACAATGATGAGCAGCCCCTTTCACCAGTTTAACGATAAGCATTATCACTAGGCCCCAGAATAAAATGTGAATTAAAAAACCAAAGAGACCAAAACCAGAAAAAGGCAGGAAACCATTGTTTGAATAGTAATACCAGTTGTGCATAAATTTGTTAAATATTAATTATTAACCTATTATCCATTATTTCCTGAAAAAAAGCTGAATGATAATTAGGTGTTCATGAAAAAAGAGCTTTTTCAACTTCAGTTTTAAGTTTTTCAATGCCATAATTAGTAGTAACAGAAATAAATACAGGGGAAAATTGAGAGTATTGGTCTTTAACATCTTTAAGAATTTTTTCTGCATCTCCTTTAAAAGCATCAATTTTATTGAAGACATAAATAGTTTTTTTAGCCTTAACTTGAAGCTCTTTTAATATTTGCTCGACAACAAAAATTTTTTCATTCATTTCGGGGTCAGAGATATCAATGACGTGAAGCAAAAGGTCAGCATGGACCGACTCTATAAGAGTTGATTTAAATGATTCAATGAGGGAAGAGGGGAGATCTTTTATAAAACCGATTGTATCGGAGACTGTCGCTTCCATTTTTTGGGAAGGAAAATATAATTTACTAGTGACGCTATCAAGCGTCACAAATAAGGCATTTTCGACGTCTTTCTTTTTTTTAGACAGAAGATTGAAAAGAGATGTTTTGCCGGCATTGGTGTAGCCGACTATCGAAATTGAGGGGACATTATTATTTTTCCTTCTTTCAAGTTGAGTCAGATGCTGAGCCGAAATTTTTTCTAACTGTTCTTTTTTCGCTTTAATCTGCTCTCGCCAATGGCGTTTCATTAATTCAATATTAGTTTCACCCTGGCCTTTGGTATTTAAGCCTCCCCCTTGACGGGAAAAATACCCCTCACCGAGTCCATAGATCCGGGGTCCCATATGGTGCATACGGGCGATCTCGATCTGTAATTTAGCCTCTGTAGTCACGGCATGCTTATCAAAAATATTAAGAATCAAATCGACTCGGTCCCAGACTTGTATTTCTAGGTTAACATCCCAGAGTTTCTTGGTTAGGTTAAATAAAATGCTTGGATTAACAATGGCATTAACAACAACAATATTAATTCTCTTATTTTCAACTACTTGGATTAATTCATCGACTTTTCCTGAACCAATGAAAGTTGCTTTATCCGGGCGATTCCGGTGCTGGATAATATCAACAACATCTATGCCATTATAAGTTGAGACTAGCGAGCGAAGCTCGTGTAGATTTTTTATAGCCTCCTCTTTTGTGTGACGAGGATCGACAGTATCAACTAAGACAACGCGGTGTTTTTTCATAAAGACGTGCTAATTATACTTCAAATATGGGTTTGATATAATAAATCAATGAAATTAGTTGAAGAATCGATTTCTATCGATGAATTAAAAAAAATGTCAGAAAGGATGTTTGGAGGACTTGTAAAAGCCGTCGTAGATATTAAAAAAGAAATTATGGTTGTTGACGCCGCTATGCACGCCGACCAAGAAAAATTTTTACTTGAAAGAGGATCAAATCAAGACGATCTTTGGGGAATTAATTTGTATCCTGGCCTAACTGGCGAGGATTTTATTGAATTTGATTCAATGATAAATTTACGACCGCGATTGAACAATTTTTCAAGAGATATCGAAGATAAAAATTTGAAAAAAGCAATTATTAAACTTGTTAATTATCTCGTTAAAAAATGAAACTTTTTCATACCGACATAACTTCGAAGTGGAGCAATCTTACAATATTTGAGCAGATGGCTAACATTGGAGCAGAGGTTGGGAGATCTATAAATTGGAGAAAAAAAAATAATTCAGAAATAAGCAAAAATGCTTTTTACCGTGCCTTAGAACTAGTTGATTTCACGATTGCCGATAAAAAAAATATGAATTCGCTCGGTGAAATTTGCCGGATGAGAGAAGTCCTGGTTGATTATTTTACCGGAGACAATATTTATCATTCAAAAGATAATGATTGGGAAAAATATTTTTACCACTTCAATTTCGCTGCAAGAAATAAACAATAATTTGATATAAATTCGGTATAATTACTCGTATTGGTGACTGTAGCTCAACTGGTAGAGCGTCGCCCTGTGGAGGCGAATGTTGCGGGTTCAAATCCCGTCAGTCACCCCATTTTTTTGGGAAATTATCACCAACTACACCCCAGGGGTGTAGTTGGAGCTTGCTGGGACAATCTAAAATCACCCCGGGGGTGATGATAGATTTTATCAGCGTAGTAACATTACACTGATAAGAATGTTTTATTGGCGGGTGAAGTGTTTTGCGATTGTTGTGGCGACTTTTTTGGTGTCGCTTGGATTCATAAGATCATGTCGTAAAGTCAATAAATCAACAAATTTTTTCTTGGTTTTTAGTTTTGAGTAAAAAATCTCTGATTGGATTGGAAGGACTTCATCGTCACTTTTTGAGCAGATCACCAAAACTGGTATCTTGATTTTTTCGGGTAAAAATTTTTCTTTTAAATACATGTAATCTTTTCGAATTTTGGGGTGAAATACGGAGAGAAATCGGTATTGGTAATACATTTTTTTAAATTTTTTCCCAAGCATCGGCAGATCAAAGAACCCATTTATAGTAATAAGACCTGATATCTTGGGATTTAAAATGGAAGCAATTGAAGAGGAGATAGCTCCAAGACTCCCACCAATGAGGATAATTTTTTTATAGCTTTTGAATCGATCAACCAGAGAATTAATATTATCTACTTGTTGTTTTATAGATATTCCCTTAAGGCCACTTTCACCGGTTTCGGAGAAATTAAATCTAATCGTTGAAAATCCTTTTTCATAAAGTTCCTCAGCCAGGCTTTTGATCGATGGGAAATCTTTTGTTCCACCGTACCCGTTGCAGATAATCATCAGGGTTTTATTTCCCTCATAAAACACCCCAACAATTTTTTGATTTTTGTCAATTTTGATTGAAAACTTTTTCATGATGTTATTTATAGTGCATAGAAAAATCAGTTAGTCGGTGGTGGCCCCAAGGGAGCAATAAATTTAAATTGAAAAGTATTAGTTATAGGATCGGGGATAGCTTCCATTAGATATAAAACATTGTTTGCTTTATCAAAAGCAATAAACTGGATAGGTCCATCATCAGGATTAAAAGAAGTAGAAAAACCTGTAACATCATCAAACAACATCATTGGCTCTGTTTTATCATATATTTTTTGAGGATCATATGCTGGATATCTAGCAACTTCTTTGCCACTTTCATCAGTAAAAATTTGATAAGCAGGCTTAATCAATAGCGAAGTAAAGAGTCTGATTGGAGAATGAACAAAATCACCCGGACCAGCCGACTGCGTCTCAACAGGCACGTCTATAATCAGCGGTACTCCTAAATCACTTATGGAAGGAATATTACTCCAAGGCTCAGATTCTAATTTTCCGCCAGGACCTCTCTCATAATAAGCAAACCAAGCAAAAAGATATGCTTCGGCAATATTTCCCTGGTCTATCGATATTCCTTCAACTAATCCGGACGTAACGTATGGATCAGAGTCTGGAGCGATATCTTTCAAAGCTCTGTACTCATCGGGAACGAGAAGGTGATAATCTTGTGAACGGATAATATTATCTTCACTTGGATAATATTCATGTAATAGTTCTCGTCCAGCGACTTTTTCATCAACAAATTTAGCAGCATCATAGATCGTATAGAAGTCACCAGCTCCCTGCGCTACACCTTTCAAGACTGGTAATAGTGGCTTTGAAATTTCATAAAATTTTGCCAGTCGGACAATTTGCTTATCCGAAAGCTTTGAGCCGATCTTGCTTTTCATAGCTAACTCAAGAAAATCAAGTCTTGTTGAAGTTTGGATAAGACCATCTTTCATCAAATCTAACTGTTTCAACTCAACTCCAAGTTCTTCAGCTTTTCTAATTGTAATTGATCCAAATCTTCCGGTATCGTCGACTGTCATCTCCATAATTGCGCCCCCTTTTTCAAGGAATTGGGCGACCGTGCCGTTTTTTACACCCTCATTTAATAAAGCAGCCCGAAGAATTTTCATGTCTTCAGGATTATCAGCAATCAATGTCAAAACATTTCCTCTTTGTGTCAAATGCGCGGCTGAAAAATCAAATCCGCCAACCATGTTTACAGCATCTGCATAGGTCAGATTTACTCCTTTTTTAGCAACTCTAAAAGGTACTCCTGGTTCAGCCGCAGCTTCGCCCAAAATTGCACTTGTTGAGAATTTTGAACTGTTAAGAACATTAAATTTTGGAGCCTGACCGGCAACAAGCGCAGCATCAACTGCATGAGGATTGTTAAAATAAGCCTCATAACCTTTTAGTAAAGGAAAATCGTCAATACTAAACACTTGATCAGGGTGAAGAGCATCTACAACCCCTATAACATAGAAGGATCCGTCACCAACACTCGTGTAAGCGGCCGCAACAACATGATTAGTACCATTAGCAGCAAGATTCATTTCTGCTTGGGCTCGAGCTCCGGTTAGCGCCCATTGAACAGGATCAGCAGTAGCGCCCTGGCGAATCAAATCATCTAATTGTCCAATCGTCAACTCCGAAATCCCTTGATCTATTAAATATTGTCTTCCATATTGTGGATTTTCAAGAATTGCCTTTATTCCACCAAGTGCACCACAACCTGACATGTTGTCAATACAAGCACCATGAGTAACAAAAAAACTTTGATCAGCATCAAAAATCATCGGCTGGGTACCAATGGCAGCTTTATCTATAATCACTCCCTCGGGTATGAGTGAGGCGCCATCTATCATGCTGGGTGTGCAAAGAATCACTCTTGTATCAGAGCAATGGGTGAGCCCAACTCTGAGAGACCGATCAATATTAATCTGGTTTTGAGGTACCCCCAAAAGCCAAGATTCAAGATTCCCAGTCAACTGCTCATAAAGTATTTCACGCTGGGCGGGGTCAAGAGGTAAAGCGCCTATTATATCTATATTGGTTCTTCCGGCAAAAGACATTAAGAGCGCTATCTCAGGCGGTACAGAATTGTCAATCATAGGAGAGTCAAATGAAATGGTCGAATCAGTATCTGACGTTGGCATAACTGTTGCAATACCTGCCGCCGGACCACAAGCAACAATTATTAGCCCAACGGCTAAAATTAATTTTATTAAATTTTCTCTACCTTTTGGATTTCTTGGATTAAGGTTATCACCGAGTTGAGACAAATTAAGTTCGGTTTTTTCATTTTTTGTAAGATCGTCATAAAATAAAATTGAGCTAGTAGCTGTAATAGCTTGAGCTAAATTACTTATTAAAGTCGTTTCGTAATCTGGTAGCTCAAGATCTTTAGCGCTATGCTCTGGAGCAGCGAGTGCACTTTCAATATCATCGGCTTCTACAGGCAGTGGGGCTATGTATGAAGCTGAACCTTGAGCAAGAACATGCTGGATTCCTTGAGCCAAAGTTCCCTTTCTAGGGATAAAAGCTCTTTGTAGAGCAAGCCCATCTATGTTAACTTCATTTTCAGCTACAGGATAAATATAATCGCCAGCATAATCAAAAAGCGCCTCTGCACTTCTGACGACTTCTGGTAAATCAATTACTCCATTAAGATCAAATTGTCTAAATTGACCATCAACCACATCACCCAATCTGTTAATATTTTTTTTGGTCTTTGCATCTTTTTTCATTTTGGAATCAAATTTGGCCTTTAGTCGAGGATCAGAATAAAGAAAATATATAAAATTCGCAACAGCTTCAATAATATGAAAAGCCACACCCTCTGTCTTAATTTTTTTTAGGCGTGAGTTTTCTGAAAGTTCTTCTGACAATAAATCGACCCCATCATCAATTCCTGGATCAGTTAATAGTTTAAAATTACTTATAATTGATTTATTTACGTCTCCGATTCCTGCCTTATCTTGTGCACAAGCTTCATGAAGGCGTCTTTCAACATATAGATGAGATGCTCGTCTTAATATCTCACTTTGTATTGGTGTAGTTTCACCATCAAAATGAATGATTTTTTTTACAGTGTCTCCGACTGCGTGGGTGGCCTTGAGGGTAGCAATATTTAGTTTATTCGTGACGGTCAAAGCATTTTTATGCGTTATTCTTTCTCTATCTTCGGTCAAAAATCCAAAAATGGAATTTGTTATTATTTGGGTTCTAGCGCTTGATGGTTCGATTAACATATATTATAGGATCGAATTATAGCATAAAAAAATGATATTTTCTATGGCATTATAGAAGAATCAGGAGGAAAGCAAGTCGTAAGCCAAGAATTGGGATATGTGAGCTTATCATTTATAGGCTGACCTTTTTCTATATTATTAACAAGTTTTTTAAACTCCCCCTCGGTCATTAATACGTCCTCAGGAAGTGAAGTCAAATCTAATCTACTGATATTCCTGTGTTCAGAAGTTATTATTTTTGGTTTACGTCCTCTAACATTCCAACCATAAACAACTCTATTCATTTCAAACTCGTCATTTTCTGCTAGCCAGTCTTTTTTTGTAACAATAACTCTCTCATCAATTATAGAAGTGATGGTACAATCTAACGGGTCAAACTTAGCAAGAACTCTACGAGAACCTGTAGAACCACTAACTTGATTTATCTCAACTAATTCTATCTCTTCTACATTTGGAGCTCCATTTCTTTTTTGGATGACTACCTTTCTTTCGACTGATTTATTTTCAGAAACTTTCTTTGATATCTTCCAAGTAGTTTCGCCTAAAATTGTTGAAACTGTTGGAATTCCAAACCCAGACGAAGGAGATTTGCTTATAAAATCTGGCCTTTCATCTACTGATGAATTTTTACATATTTGTGCTAAAAAATGCATCCAAGGATTTATAAAGCTACTTGGCACTTCCTTCATAGAATAGCCATGACTTAAATCAAAGGGTACGGAATTAGATATAGGCCTTGGTATTCTCTCAGTTGACATATATTTCATGGACATTATACTACAGGATTAAATATTTTTAAAGTTTAAACAAATATTTTTGTAAGCAGATAAAAAAGGGCTCCGGCGAGACCCCAAAGGGGGATTGAGAGAATGCTTGTATATCCATTAAGTCCTAATCGGTGATAAGTCCATAACCGTTGCCCGACGACCATATGGTATGAAAATCCGATTAACCATTCAAAAAATGTCCCTACTAACGCGAATGCAATGAATATTTTAAACAGAGTTGGCCCGACTTGTAAGGCTACAAGAGCCGCAGCAATAAGAGGGAATAAGAGAAGAAAAAAATACCTGGAAAATGAAAAGTGATATTTTTTAATGTGTTTTTTGGTAACTAAATAATGAGCTTGAGAAATTAAAACTTCAAGTAAAACCCCTCCTATTACTAAGAACATGAAAATGATAAAAGTATTGAGCATAAATTCATTGTACACTATTGAAAAATATGTCAAATAGACAGTCTAAAGGTGTAGTTTTGTAGCATATAGTCCATTGACAAATCTTATAAGAAGTTAGAAGATGGGTTTAGAAGCGGGTTAAGAAATGGAG
>Ga0209211_10003782_pt1 | contig 24228 bp, 26 predicted proteins | sample RifGroA2_FD_183992 | JGI IMG/M metagenome (GOLD analysis project Ga0209211, IMG submission 183992) | Groundwater microbial communities from Rifle, Colorado, USA - Groundwater A2 (SPAdes) (version 2) | ecosystem: Environmental > Aquatic > Deep subsurface > Groundwater | place: Rifle, Colorado...
GCATCACCGCGGCAAAGGAAGGGAACGAAGCTCGCTACGAAGATTCCTTGGCGCGCGCGTATCGCACACTTGAGGCATTGCATAAAACCGCCCGCCCTGAAGCATACGAAGAAGGCCTCCTCATGCTCCGCGGCCTCGCCCTCGCCCGTACAACTCCCGAGACTCTTTCATCTTTTCAATCCTCTCTCAACTCCCTCGTTTCTACGTTTGCTGCCCGTTTTGTCTCTGCCTAATCATCAAGCACACGTGGACATATCAAATGTTTACCACGACCGTGGGTACAATTTGATATCCCAATAATGACCCTATAGGACAAAATGGGGATACCTCAACCGGCCACCACGCCAACATTGACAAGTGGCGTAAAGAGAAGTAGCATTTAGATAGAATTGCAGGTTCTATGATTCGTCATTCTACGAGGCAAAGGAGAAAACAATGCCCAATGTTTTCGTTAAACTTCCCGTTGGCCATGGAATCGAAGTTCTCGTCCTTTTGAAAGGTGGCTCCAGCTATGGTTACGACCTAATCAAAAGACTAGGAGCGAAGGCAAGTTCGGTTTACACGACACTCAGCAGACTTGAAGAGTGCGGCTTCATCAGGGGGGAAATGGAAGAATGCCCGCGCAAGGGATCGCCTTTCCCCAGGAAGGTGTACAAGATCACTCAGCTCGGGAAGGATGCCCTGGAGCAGACGAAAACAAAAAAGAAATAAACCACGATTCCCCAGCCGCCCCGGAATACAGGGGCGGTCACTTTTATCCACAGAGGGGTTGCGGAAAAAAGAGTGGGGTGGTAGGTTAGGGATACAAGATACGACTGAGTAGCGGAGGGCGGTTTTAGAGCAAGAATCATACGGGCACCAGAAAAACGCATAAGCGCAAGCGGATTTGTTTCCGTGCGTTCGCATTTGTATAAGTTTTATTTTATTACCACTTCACGCTACCACGACATGCGTAAACAACTCGTTCAAAAGACATTCGGCGCTTACAAGGCCCCATCGGTGTCGTTTCCGGATCTCGTTGGGCACCAGCGCAGCTCGTTCGACTGGCTTTTGAAGGACGGGCTCACCGAGCTTTTCAAGGAATTCTCGCCAATCTCCGATTATTCGGGGAAGAAATTTCAGCTCGAGTTCGAGAGCTTCGAGATTGGCGAACCGGCATACGACGAGCAGTTCGCACGCGAGAACATGCGCACCTACGAGGCGCCGGTCAAGGCGACGGTGAAGCTTCTCAATAAGACGTTCGGTTCGGAGAAGCGGCAGGAGATCTTCCTCGCGGACATGCCGATGATGACGCCGCACGGCTCGTTCATCGTCTCGGGCGTCGAACGCGCGATCGTCCCCCAGCTCGCGCGCAGTTTCGGCGCGTTTTTCGTCTCGGAGCTCCTGCGCGGCAAGCCATACTTCGGCGCGAAGATCATCCCCTTGCGCGGCGTCTGGATCGAGATCGATTCCGAGGCGGACGGCGCTATTTTTGTGAAAATTGATAGGAAGCGTAAATTCCCGATAACCCAGCTCCTCACGGTCTTCGGGGGCGGCCTCGGTGAAGCAGTTGCGAAGCATTTCGTCAAAGATCCGCTCGCGCTCGCCGCTATCAAGGCGACGCTCGTTCACGATGAGGCAAAGTCGGTGGAAGAGGCGTATATCGAGATACACCGCCGCATGAGGGACGGCGACCTCGCGACGCCGGAGAACGCGAAGAACTTCGTGCAGTCGCTCTTCTCAGTCGAGCGCTATGATGTCGGCAAGGTTGGTCGCCATCGCTTGAACGCGCGGTTCGGCCTCCCGACCACAGAGAAGGCGCTCGAGAAACGCACGCTCGGACTTACGGATTTCGTCCGCATCATTTCCGAGATTACGAAATTGAACGCCGATCCCTCAGCGCGACCGGATGACATCGATCATCTCGGGTTTCGCCGCGTACGCTTTGTCGGCGAGCTCCTCCAGGCACGCATGCGGGTCGGCATGAGCCGCATGAAGCGCAATATCCAGGATCGCATGTCCACCATCGAGAGCGAGACCACGCTCCCCATGGCGCTCATCAACCCGCGCCCCTTCCATGCATCGGTGCATGAATTCTTTACCGCCAACCAGCTCTCGCAGTTCATGGACCAGCAGAATATCCTCGCCGAGCTTGAGAATATGCGTACGCTCTCTGCGCTCGGTCCCGGCGGACTCACCCGTGAAAGAGCCGGCTTCGAAGTGCGCGATGTGCACCCGTCCCATTACGGCCGCCTTTGCCCCATCCATACGCCAGAAGGCCAGAATATCGGCCTCATTCTCCGCCTCGCGACCCACGCGCGCACGAATGACTTCGGCGTTATCGAAACGCCGTATGTCCGTGTCAAGAATGGCAGAACGACAAACGAGGTCGTCTACCTAAATGCGCTCGATGAAGAGCTTGAATACATCGCGCACGGCGCGACAACGCTTGATGCCGCCAGCCGCATCGTCCCGGACCACGTCGAAGCGCGCTACAAGGGCGACCCGATCATCGTCCCGCGTGAGAAGATCACGCTCATGGACGCGTCGACCTACCAGATGTTCTCTATCGCGACCTGCATGATCCCGTTCGTCGACCACGACGACGCGAACCGCGCCCTGATGGGCTCTAACATGCAGAAGCAGGCGACGCCGGTCCTCATCCCCGAGGCCCCGCTCGTCGCGACCGGCATCGAGGCGCATGCCGCGCGCAGTACCGGCCGTCTCGTGGTGGCGACTGAAGCGGGCGAAGTCACCTACATCGATGCTCGTATAATCGTTGTGGCGAATAAGGAAGGGAAGAAACGAGAGTATCGCCTCCAGGGACTTACCCAGACCAACCAGAACTCGGCATTCATGCAGCGGCCGTCGGTGCGCATCGGCGACACGGTCAAGAAGGGCGAGGTGCTCGCGGACAATTCTTCTACCGACAAGGGCCAGCTGGCACTCGGTCAGAACGTGCGCGTCGCGTTCATGAGCTGGAACGGCGCGAACTACGAAGACGCCATCATCATCTCCGAGCGTCTCGTCGAAGAGGCGAAATTCACGACCGTGCATATCGAGGACTTCGACTGCGTCGTGCGCGACACGAAGCTCGGTCCTGAGACGACGACGCACGACATCCCAAATGTCGGCGAGCTCCGGCTCAAGAATCTCGACGAAGAAGGCATCATTCGCATCGGCGCGGAAGTGCGTTCCGGCGACATCCTCGTCGGCAAGGTGACGCCAAAGGGCGAGACGCAGCTCACGCCTGAGGAGCGCCTCCTTCGAAGCATCTTCGGCGACAAGGCGAAAGACGTGAAAGATACCAGCCTCCGCATGGAGGGCGGCAAGAGCGGCCGTGTTATCGGCGTTCGCATCTTTTCGAGAGAGAAGGGCGATGAGCTCGAGACCGGCATCATCAAGAAGATCATCATTACGGTCGCGCAGGTGAGGAACGTCTCGGTGGGCGACAAGCTCGCGGGGCGCCACGGCAACAAGGGCGTCATCAGCCGCGTGCTGCCGGTCGCGGATATGCCGTATGACAACAACGGTAATCCGGTGGACCTCATTCTTACTCCGCTTGGAGTGCCAAGCCGCATGAATCTCGGACAGATCCTCGAGATGCATCTCGGGCTCGCGGCGCACACGCTCGGTTACCAGGCAGTCGTGCCGCCGTTTGCAGGCGCGACCGCAGATGAGATTCATAATGAATTGGAAGCGGCTGGCTTCTCCCGCAACGGGAAAATGAAGCTCTATGACGGACACACTGGCGAAGCATTCGCACAGGAAATCGCCGTCGGGTACATGTATGTCCTCAAGCTGCATCACATGGTGGAAGACAAGATCCACATGCGCTCTATCGGTCCTTACTCTCTCATCACGCAACAGCCTTTGGGCGGCAAGGCGCAGAACGGCGGCCAGCGCTTCGGCGAGATGGAAGTATGGGCGCTTCTCGGCTACGGCGCCGCCTACACCTTGCGCGAAATGCTCACGATTAAGTCAGACGACATCCAAGGCCGCTCCGCCGCCTTCGATGCGATTGTGAAGGGCGAGCCGATCAGCCACACAGGCACGCCGGCTTCCTTCGCTGTGCTTACCCACCAAATCCGCGGCCTCGGTCTCGACGTCGAGCCGCTTAATCTGCCGCCCTTGTCCGACGATGCGTGAAAGACATTTAAACATTTAAATATTTAAACATTTAAAACATGGCTTTCATTCCCCGCAAACTTCCCCCGCGCGACACCTGGAACGGCCTCCGACTCACGCTCGCTTCGCCCGAGCGCATTCTCTCGTGGAGTAGTGGCGAAGTAACGAAGCCCGAGACCATCAACTACCGTACCCAGCGCTCCGAGAAGCATGGGCTCTTCGACGAAAAGATCTTCGGCCCGGAAAAGGATTATGAATGTTACTGCGGCAAATACAAAGGCATCCGCTACAAGGGTATCGTCTGCGATAAATGCGGCGTCGAGATCACGCGTTCCATCGTACGCCGCGAGCGCATGGGCCACATCGAGCTCTGCACGCCAGTTGCGCACATCTGGTTCCTCCGCTCGGTGCCGAGCCGTATGGCGCTCCTCCTCGGCGCGTCCGCGACCGACATCGAGAAGGTCGTCTACTTCGCGGGCTACATCGTTAGCAAGATCGCCGAAGAAGAGAAGAAACGCCTTTTGGCCGAGCTTGAGAGTGAATATAAGTCGAAGTACAAGTCTCTCGCCTCCGACAAAGAGCGCGACGCGCTCAAAGAGAAGATGACACTCACCAAAACGGAGATCGAGGGCATCGTGGTAGGCAAGGTGCTCGACGAACTCGAGTACCACCGTTTCTCGGTAAGGTATGGCGGCCTTTTTGAAGCGCGGATAGGCGCCGAAGCTATTTATGATATTTTCTGTAAACTCGATCTGAAGGAGCTCGAGAAAACGCTTGCCGCACGCTACGTGCGCGCCGGCACCGCAGAGCGCGAGAAGCTCGCGAAGCGCCTTTCCCTTATCGCGGGCCTCATCGCGTCGAACATACGCCCTGAATGGCTCTTTCTCACGCGGATCCCGGTGATTCCGCCCGCGCTCCGGCCCATGGTCGCACTTGAAGGCGGCCGCCACGCGACCTCCGACGTGAACGATCTCTATCGCCGCGTCATCAACCGCAATAACCGCCTCAAGAAACTTATCGATATTCATGCACCGGAGGTCATCCTGCGCAATGAAAAGCGCATCCTCCAAGAGGCGGTGGACGCACTCCTCGACAACTCCATCCGCAAGAGCGGCGCAGCCGCCGGCGCAATGACGCTCGCGCAGCGCCGCCCCCTGAAGTCGCTCGCCGATTACCTGAAAGGCAAGCAGGGGTACTTCCGCCAGAACCTGCTCGGCAAGCGCGTCGATTATTCAGGACGCTCGGTGATCGTTGTCGGTCCCGATCTCGAACTCGATGAGTGCGGCCTGCCGAAGCACATGGCGCTCGAACTCTTCCGCCCATTCGTTATCGCCGGCCTCTTGGACCGCGAACTCGCGTTCAACATCCGCGGCGCGGGTCGCCTTATCGAAGACGGCGTAGCAGAAGTGTGGGAGCTCCTCGAAGAAGCTATCAAGGGCAAATACGTGCTCCTCAACCGCGCGCCGACCTTGCACCGCCAGGGCATCCAGGCCTTCCGTCCGCGGCTCATCGAGGGCGACGCGATCCAGCTCCATCCGCTCGTGTGTAACGCGTTCAATGCGGACTTCGACGGAGACCAGATGGCCGTGCATGTCCCACTCTCGGAGGAGGCGCAGTGGGAAGCGGCGAACATCATGAGCGCGAATAAAAACATTTTAAAGCCGGGCAACGGCGAGATGACCGTACTTGCCGCGAAACCGCAGGACATTATTCTCGGCCTCTACTGGCTCACGAAGGCGGTTGATAAGATGAAAGGCGAGGGCGAACATTTCGCTTCGCCGAACGCGGCTATCCTCGCATCCGAGTACGGCGCTATTGACGTGCGTGCCACCATCAAGGTCCTGCCTGTTGAAGGCAAGGAGAAGTACGCAATGTTCGATGGACATCCGTTTGAGACGACTGTTGGCCAACTCCTCTTCAACACAGTGTTGCCTGCCGATTATCCGTTCGTGAGAGACACTATTACCAAGAAAGCGCTTGCGCGAATCATGACCGACTGCGCGATGCGCTATGGATTTGATGCGGTGCCGGACATCGTGAACAAGGTGAAACGTTTCGGTTTCCAATACGCTACGAAATCAGGCGTCTCGTGGTGTATTGACGACGTGTCTGTATCAAAAGACAAGCCGGAGATTATAACAAAGGCCGCAGAGAAGGTCGCGAAGATTGATGCGGACTACCAGAGCGGGTTCCTTTCTGAAGAAGAGAAGCGCCGCATGAATATTGAGATATGGCAGGGAGCGAAGCAGGAGGTGGAACAGCTTGTCACCAAAGAGCTTGACCCGACGGGCTCCGTCTCCGACATGGTGCGCTCGGGCGCTCGGGGCACGATGGGCAACTTGACGCAGATGGCGGGCATGAAGGGCCTCATCCAGAACACCGCCGGCGAGACCATTGAAGTGCCCATCATTTCTTCAATGATTGAGGGATTGAATCCGGTTGAATACTTCATGTCCACGCACGGCGCGCGCAAGGGTCTCACCGATACCGCGCTCGGTACTGCCAAGGCGGGATACCTCACACGCCGCCTCTTTGATGTCGCGCAGGACTCCATCGTGACCGAGAAGGACTGCGGCACAAAGCGCGGCGTGAAGATAAATCGTGTAAGCGCTTCAGGCATACAAATTAATTATGCCAAAGCGCTCATCGGCAGAGTACTCGCGGAAGATATAAAAGATTCGGCCTTCGGCGGAAAAAAGGGACACTATCTCTCAGCGACAGATGCCGAGGATATTGATGCGGCGTCATCAATTACTTCAGTTGTGTCGCGCTCGCCGATGTCGTGCGAAACACGTTATGGCATCTGCCAGACCTGCTACGGTATGGACCTCACGACGCAGGAGCTCGTGGACCTCGGCGAAGCGGTCGGTACTGTGGCCGCGCAGGCCATCGGCGAGCCGGGTACCCAGCTCACCATGCGCACCTTCCACACGGGCGGCGTCGCATCAGTCGGTGGCGATATCACGAGCGGCCTTCCGCGCGTCGAAGAAGTCTTTGAGAAACGTTCGCCAAAGAATCCGGCGGTCATCTCTAAGTCCGAGGGCCTCGTTACGGAGATAAAAGAAGCGGGCCGCGAGAAGATAATCGTGGTCGCGCCTTTGGCCGGGCAGGAACGGAAGTCCGCCAGAGGCAGATCTGCCTCCGGCGGGAAGGACGGTTCATCTTATGAGTATCTCGCGCCGTATCCGCGCGTTCCCTTGGTGAAAGAAGGCGATGCCGTCGTGAAGGGCCAGATCCTCACTGACGGGTCCGCCGATCTCGACGACCTCTTCGAATACGCGGGCCGTGCGATGGTGCAGGAATACATCATTGCCGAAGCGTCGAAGATCTACGAGTTGCAGGGCGCCTCGGTGTCGAGGAAGCACCTGGAAGTCGTCGTGAAGCAGATGTTCTCGCGTGTAAAGATAACCGACGCGGGCGATACCGATTATTCAGTCGGTGACATTGTCGAAGATTGGGAGTTCGCCAAGGCGGTGAGAGAAATGGAAGCAGCAGGAAAGCTCGCGCCCAAGGCACGCGAGATCGTACTCGGCATCAAGGAGTCCGCACTTTCACGTCGGAGCTTCCTCTCCGCGGCCTCCTTCGAGCAGACGACGAAGATTCTCATCAACGCTGCACTGCGCGGTTCGGTGGATCGCCTGCGCGGCCTCAAGGAGAATGTCATCCTCGGCCGCCTCATCCCCTCGGGTACCGGCTTTGCGGGGAGCAAGAAGCATGCGGCGATTACCAAGCTCCAGGCCTCGCGTCCGGCGCCCTCCTACGAATCGCGCACGACCTCTTTCGCCCCGCGCACGCCTCGCGCGCTCTAATGCGGTAGGATAGGGAGAATGGCGGGGGATACGGGCAGTAAGGGAATGGGGACAGCCACCATTGTTTGAGAAATAGTATGTCATAATAAAGTCAATGCCACGCGTCGCAAGAGTTGATGTTGGTGGAGAAATTTATCATGTAATCAATCGCGCAAACGGGCGTCTGCAGATTTTTGATACTGATGAAGATTATCGACTCCTTGAACAACTACTGCTTCAAACAGAGGAAGTTACCGACATGCGTATCCTCGCGTATGAATTAATGCCGAATCACTGGCATCTTATTCTTTATCCAAGAAATGACGGTGACCTTGCTGCGTTCATGCACAAACTAAGCAATGCGCACACAAGAAAGGTACACGCTCGCACCAATACAAACGGCAGTGGACACTTGTATCAAGGTCGGTATAAGTCCTTTTTGGTCGACTCAGACAACTATCTTTTGGCAGTCATAAAATACGTTGAGCGCAATGCGGTACGTGCCAAACTTGTTCAACATTGCGAAGACTGGCGATGGGGAAGTGCATGGCGACGTGTTTATGGAACAAAAGAGCAGAAGAAACTCCTTGATGAATTGCCAATAGAACTTCCGAGTGACTACGTTGAGTGGATAAACACTGAAGATAAGCAGGGCGACCTAGACACAATTCGTAATTCGGTGAACAAAAGTGTTCCTTATGGGAAAGAATTGTGGGTGGACAAAATGATATCAAAGCATCATCTGGAATCAACACTACGATCACCAGGGCGACCTAAAAATAAGTAAGAAAATATTAGACCACACGAAAGTCAAAAGAATGGTGGCTGTCCCCATTCCCTAGGACAAATATTGGGACAGCGTGATTTTGGTGTGTGTATAAAAATATCGACGGCGCGGGAACCTTTTCAGGTTCTCGCGCCGTTCTGACACGATGGTTGTTATAGGGAAGCAGCGATTTCCTGCAGTTCCTGCGTCAGAGATTCTTCCTGGCCGTCCTCTCTGGTGTGTTCTCCGTGAAAGACCCCGCCGAACGACTTTCTCGTGTTGATAGGGAATCCTGAGACGTCGTACTCGATGTTCGGCGATATGCTGGCGATGACGTTGTCAGCGAGTTTATCGAGCAAAGCGTCGCATCTTTCTTCCGAATATTCGCCGAGATTGTAGTCGCTCCAGTTTTCCAGCCAATGAACAAGGCAGTGAGACAGTCCTTCCTTCAAGACATTTTTTTCTGCCCCCATTCTTTTCTCGTTGAAGAATCCAACGAAATGAGCGCCTACCGTTTCGGTTGTTGTCACAGAAAGCATCATAATTTTCATGTTGTTCTCCTTAGAGAAACTTATCTATCTCTTGCGCCATGACACGCAAGCAAGCCCCTTGCGGGAAGGATTTTGTGAGCAAGATTGCAATCGCACGCGATAGCTCGCGCGATTTTTGCTCATGAGTTTAATGCGTGACCATGTTGTCCGTAATGCCCCGTTAGCCGGATTGGACTCAAGTCAGAACCCTGTTCTCAGGGAAAACTGCAAGTTGGAAAGGGACAAATACTCCCTATGGAACAGGATAGCACGACTGACTAGAGTTGTCAAGCACGCACGAAACGCGGTAGGATATGGGCAATATGGCGAAGGATACGGTCGCAGAGATTAAAGAAAGACTGAGCATACAGGATATTATCGCGCCGTATGTGAAGTTGAGGCGTGCGGGGAGAAGTCTCGTCGGGCTCTGCCCCTTTCATAAAGAGAAGACGCCGAGCTTCCATGTGAGTCTTGAACGCGGGAGCTGGCACTGCTTCGGCTGTGGACTTGGCGGCGACGGGTTCTCGTTTATCGAGAAAGTCGAAGGAGTCGATTTCAAGGGCGCGTTGAAACTGCTTGCCGAGAAAGCAGGCGTCACGATTGAATACAGCGGTTCCTCGCGCGAGCACAGCTCGCGTACTGAACGCTTGCGTGAAGTAATGAGCCGCGCGGCAGAATGGTATGCGGGAAAATTGAAAGGAAGTCCCGCCGAAGCATATGCGCAGAAGCGCAAGCTCGCCGATGACACGATGCGCAACTGGCGCCTCGGCTATGCGCCCCTCGCATGGCGCGCGCTTCTTGAAACGCTCACGGTTGAAGGATTTACGATAGAAGAATTATTGGCGGCGGGATTGATAAAAGAGGCGGACGGCAAGCGGGGTACGTATTATGACCGCTTCCGTAACCGTCTCCTATTTCCGATCCATGATGTTGCAGGAAGAGTTGCAGCTTTTACCGGCCGGGCTCTTGCCGCTGATGACCAGGCGAAGTATCTCAATTCTCCTGAGACCGAGCTTTACCACAAGTCCGAGATCCTCTTCGGCATGGATAGGGCGAGGGATGCAATACGCACGCGCGGCTTCACCTGTCTCGTCGAAGGGCAGATGGATGTACTCCACGCGCATCAAGCGGGCTTTGAGAATGTGGTGGCGCTCTCGGGCACCGCGCTCTCCGAGCGCCATCTCTCGCTGATGAAGCGATACAGCGAAAATTTGATGCTCGTCCTCGACGCCGATACTGCGGGTCTTAATGCAACTGCGCGTTCGGCCGAACTGGCCCTCCGACAGGGCCTCCGGGTGAAAGCAGCTTCACTGCCCTCGGGCAAGGACCCGACGGATCTCATCAGTGAGGATGCTAAGGATTTTTCGCTCCGTATCAAGAACGCGAAGCCGATCGTCGAATTCTTTCTCGCAGAATTAGGAGAGAAGGAGCGCGATCCGCACCGGCTCGTGCGAGCCGCTAAAGAAATCGTACTTCCTTTGATTAATGCAATGTCGAGTCCAATGGAGCGCGAGCACTTTATACAAGTTACGGCGCGCGCTCTCGGACTTTCTCATGAGTCTGTCCGCGACGAACTTAAGCGCATACCGAAACTTTTTGGCGTCTCTGACAGTACTACTACTGTGCAGGGAGCTGTCCCGCCACTCGCTCGTTCGCCGGTAGAGATGCGCTCGGAGCAGTTCCTCGCCGTTCTTCACACCTATCCCAAGACCCTACTTGCGGAGCGCGTCAAATCGGAGTATCTTCGAATTACTGAAGCCAAGCAGCTACCCCAGATAGCGCTCCCGGAATCGGTCCTGTTTTTAGCAGAACAGATGTTCGGCGAAGAGCCATCGGGGGATGCGGCAAACGAGCTTCTCCGCGCCTTTGAAGAAGCGGTTATCCGCGAGGCGTATCAAGGAGCAGTGACAAATCTACGAAGGGCCGAGGCCACAAGAGATGCGGCCGCGGTTACGAGTGCACAGGTCCGATGCGCGAATCTTTCGGCACGCCTCGCTACCTTGGGGTGCTAGTTCATCGTATTTTCATTTGGTATCTATATATTCATATATTCTTCGCATGGCGAAACATAGTATAAAAAAGAAGAAGACTGCAAAAAAGATCGCTGCAAAAAAGCGCGCAGTTAAGCGCGCACCTGCTAAAAAGAAGAAAACAAGATCTGTATCTAAGAAGATCAAGCGCTCGAAGAAGCAGGTCGTGCGTATTGCTCTAAAAGGAGCGAAAGCGAAGGCGGATTCAGCTAAAGCCCTTTCGGCGGAGACGCTTATCGAGAAGGGCAAGGAGCGCGGCTACGTCACCTACAGTGAGATACTAAAGTCGTTTCCGCACGTTGAGGGAGATATCAGTTTCCTTGAATCGCTCTACGAACGTTTTTCTATCGCCGGCGTCGACGTGCTTGAAGGCGGCATGCTCGAGGACGCCGCCGACGAGTATCTCGCTACGCGCAATATCAAGGACCGCCACTCAACCGGCTACGATTCCATCCAGATCTACCTGCGCGAGATCGGGCAGTACCCGCTTCTCACGGCTGCGGAGGAGCGCGAGCTCGCGAAGCGCATAGAGAAGGGCGACGCCGAGGCGCGCAATATACTCGCGCGGAGCAACCTGCGCCTCGTGGTGTCTATCGCGAAGAAGTACGTGGGCCGTAGCCCCGATCTCACGCTCCTGGACCTTATTCAAGAAGGGAATCTCGGCCTCTTCCGCGCGGTAGATAAGTTTGACTGGAAGAAGGGCTACAAATTTTCCACCTACGCGACGTGGTGGATCCGCCAGGCGATCACGCGCGCCTTAGCCGACCAGTCGCGCACGATCCGCATCCCCGTACACATGGTAGAGACTATCGCTAAGTACAAACAGGTCTCGCGCCGCCTCGCGCAAGTGCTCGGCCGCGACCCACAGGCAGAAGAGATCGCGATCGAGATGGGTGTGGAGCCGGAAAAGATCTATCAGATAGAGAAGATTAATCAGGACACGCTCTCCTTGGAGAATCCGGTCGGCTCCGACGACGATGAGAAGTCCACGCTCGGCGACTTCATCCCCGACGACAAGATCCCCTCGCCGGTGCAGGAATCGTCAGAGCGCATCCTCGCAGAGCAGGTGCGCCTGATTCTCGGCGACCTCTCGCCGAAAGAGCGCAAGATACTTGAGATGCGCCACGGCCTTATGGATGGCATCTACCACACGCTTGAAGAGGTGGGACGCGAGTTCGGCGTGACCCGTGAGCGCATCCGCCAGATCGAAGCGAAAGCACTTGAGAAGATCCGCATGCACGACCGCGCCCGTCACCTGAAGTCGTACTAGTTTTCGGTATATAAAAACAACAACGCGCAGGAACTTTCGTCTCCTGCGCGTTTTGGCGTTCGCCCTGCTTGTCAAAACATCGCGCCGCCTTGGTACGAGTGCCAACCAATTGTCGTGCCTGTCGCACCGTCAGTTACTTGTTCTTGGCCAGCGAAGGAATTGAAGATATCGGTTTAAAGAAAGAAATGGGTTGCTGAATTAAGCGCCATCTCGCAATAGTTTGGATATGGCTTTGTAGCGACGATCTTTGCGCAAGCCGTGGTGTACGGCTAGTTTCTTCTTGAGTGCAGAGAACGAGCCGTCAAGCGAGTTGGTGGTATTAGGAATATTGAGCTCCGGATACTTTTGATACGTGAAGAGATAGGGCAGGTTTGTTTCAAGCGAACGATAGGCAGAGCGAACATTCTTGTGGGTATAGTGCCACTTCGTTTTTCCATTCGTGAAGGCGTATTCGGTTTTCTGATTGATGAACGATTCCCATTTTGTGTGCCACGCAGTGAGAGATGCTGTGAACGTCGGCTTGTCCGTCTTCGTGAGTGTGAGTACGAGTGTTCGTAACTCTCTGCCCGCCTCGATCTTGGGTCGACTCGTGAGGTATGTCGTCACTCGCTTCATCTGATGGAACTGGCAGATCTGTACCGGTATGTCGTCAAAAACCTTGAGAAACCCTCGTCGTCCGTCGACCACGGCTGCAAGAAGCTTCCAACCTTTCTCTTCGAGAATCTGTCTGCCGTATCGATAGTGCGCCATAAGTTCGCTGGCAACTTCATTCCACCAAATGTTCTCGGCGAGTGGCCAGGCACGGAAAACGCAGACGCCATAGTGCCTGCCCCAGAAGGTGGTGTCGGCGATGAAGACGGTCGGGTGCGGTATGAGATCTTGTTTTGGAACAGAGATGGTGTCGAGCTGTTTGCGTATCCAGACATGTGAGCGGTCATACTTCACAGCAAGCTGTTCGAGCGTCTGCTTCTCTTCAACGTATTCTTTCCAAAGTGCCGTATTGATTCCGGTATCCCTCCGCGATGATTGAAAGAGTCGTCCGCAATCACGACATCGGTATCGTTGTAGTCCACGCCGTCGGCCGTATTTTTTAGCTCTCAACGAATCGCACTCTGGACACTTTCGGGTACTTTTTTAAGACGCATGTTAAATATTTCAGGTTCTAGCTTGTATGTATGCGACAGTATCACGAAAACAGCAACCCAAAAGTTTCTTTAACCGAAAATTTTGAGAAAGTTTCTAAGGAAGAAAATAAGCTTATCGATCAATTGTATAAGGAAGGATCCAAACTTTCTGAAGACGAAAAGGAAACAGGTGAAGCAGACAGAAAGCCTGAAGATATCGGATCTCTTGCAGACATCACCGGACTTTACGCTTTGCAAGATTATATAAATAGAAGTCCTGGGGATAAATTAAGAGATAAAGCAAGAAAAGCTGACAGTCGAATACGAGAAATGTATGGGAAAGGTCAGGCTGAAGCGATTGCATTGAACAATGAGTACAGTCGTCTATTAGCGCAACTGCAAAGGGCACAAGAAGCAGTAAAAGATTTTGAGGTAGACAAACTTGGAATGACGGAAGAAAGTTAGATTTATCCCCGCGGAGAGTTGCATTTCAACAAGAGTTTGCGTATAGTGACCCTAACGCATCTTGGCGTCGCTCTTTGGCTTTCTGCTGTTATGAGTGGCGAGCCGGAGTGTATTTCCGACTCCCGTCGGATTATTAATTCGTGATTTAACAACCTAATTCGATTACTATGGCAGAATTTAATCGTGCGAAGCCGCACATGAACGTGGGCACCATCGGCCACGTGGACCACGGCAAGACGACCCTTACCGCAGGCATCCTGCATGTGCTTTCCATGCTCACCGGCTCGGGCTACTCGGCTCGTGTTGAAGGCGTTGATAAAATTGACAGCGCACCCGAGGAGAAGGCGCGCGGCATTACTATCGCGCTCCACCACTCGGAGTACGAGACGCCGAACCGGCACTATGCGCACATCGATGCACCGGGACACGCCGACTACATCAAGAACATGATTACGGGCGCCGCCCAGATGGATGGCGCGGTACTCGTGGTCGCCGCCACCGACGGGGTTATGCCGCAGACGCGCGAGCACATCCTGCTCGCCAAGCAGGTGGGCCTTAAGAAGCTCATCGTCTTCCTCAACAAGGTGGACATGGTCGCGGAAGCGGACCTTATCGACCTCGTCGAAGAGGAGACCCGCGAGCTCCTCACCAAGCAAGGCTACGACGGCGCGAATACGCCAATCATCCGCGGTTCGGGCCTCAAAGCGCTTGATGCGAAGGATGTGAATGACGAGTGGGCGCAGAAGGCGAAACAGCTCGTGGACACGATGGACACGTACTTCGACCTCCCGAAGCGCGAGACTGACAAGCCGTTCCTTATGCCGATCGAGGACATCTTCTCGATCGAAGGCCGCGGCACGGTCGTGACCGGCCGCATTGAGCGCGGCTCGGTGAAGGTCGGCGAGGAAGTTGAGATCGTCGGCATCAAGCCGACGGCGAAGACGACTGTCACCGGCATCGAGATGTTCAACAAGCAGCTCCAAGAAGGGCAGGCAGGCGACAACGCCGGCATTCTCTTGCGCGGCACCAAGAAAGAAGACGTGCACCGCGGTCAAGTACTCGCAAAGATCGGTTCGGTCACGCCGCACACCGACTTTGACGCTGAGGTGTATATCCTCGGCAAGGACGAAGGAGGTCGTCACACGCCGTTCTTCTCGGGCTACAAGCCGCAGTTCTATATCCGCACGACGGACGTGACGGGCGAGGTGACGCTCGCGGAGGGTAAGGAGATGGTGATGCCGGGCGACACGGTCACCTTCAAAGTGAAGCTCGTCGCACCGGTCGCGCTCGAACAGGAACAGCACTTCGCTATCCGCGAAGGCGGCAAGACGGTCGGCGCCGGCGTCGTCACGAAAATTACCGCGTAATTTTCGATCGACCAACAGCCAAGTTCCAACTAACAACATGCCGACCGCAATCAAGGCGAAGAAGCCAGTGAAGCGCGCCGTAAAAAAGGCGGTGGTGTCTGCTGTGAAAAAAGCCGTAGCGAAGAAGAAAGCGGCCCCGGCTGTTCCGGTAACAGAGCACAAGCTCCGCATCAGAGTCCGTGCCTATGAGCACAAGATCCTCGACCTCTCGGTGAAGCAGATTATGGACACGGCGGCGCGCTTTGATGCTGTCGTCGTCGGCCCCGTGCCGCTCCCCACCGAGATCAAGCGCTGGACGGTCAACCGCTCCACCTTCGTCCATAAGGACGCGAGAGAACAGTTCGAGATGCGCATCCATAAGCGCCTCATTGATATCCTCAACCCCTCGCCGAAGGTGATCGAGGCCCTCACGAACCTCAATCTCCCTTCCGGCGTTACAATCGACGTCAAGATGGTGTAGCGTTTCCAAAACTACTGCATCTGCGTTGTTGCGACTTCGAGAATTTCTTCGCCGTACCGTCTGGTACGTCTCCAGAAATTCTCTCGTTGCGCCTAACACTTACAGCAGTTTTGAAACCGCTGGAATTCCAAAGATAGCCAAGAACCCAGTAGGCGATTCTGCTGAATCGACACGCAACCGCCCTTACGGTCGGTTGCTGCCTGCCTTGCATCTTTTGGAGGGGTAGGGTAGAGTGGGCGAATCGCTATGTCCCGAGCGTAATCGCGAGGGACCTCCAGCAAATCGCGCCCAGCGATTGCTGTGGCGCGATTTGCATACAAAATGAAATTCATCCTCGCAAAGAAAGAAGGAATGACCCGAATATTTGGGGAGGATGGTCGCGCCCGCGCGGGGACTATTCTCACGGCTGACCCCATTACAGTTATCCAAGTGAAGACGAAAGACGGCAAGGACGCCTATTCTGCCATTCAGGTCGGCATGGGCACGCGGAGAGTCAAGAATGTCAGTAAGGCGGTCTTGGGGCACACGAAGGGTAAGGGATATGAGGCGATCCGTGAATTCCGTACGGGAAATGCCGCAGCCCTCGGTGACGGCATCGATGCTTCCATCTTCGCCATCGGCGATACGGTACGCGTTTCGGGTCTCACGAAGGGCAAAGGTTTCGCCGGCGTGGTGAAGCGTCACGGCTTCCACGGCGGCCCGCGTACCCACGGCCAGAAGCATGCAGAGCGCGAGCCGGGCTCTATCGGCGGCTCGGGCGGCCGCGCGGGCGGCCGCGTCACCAAGGGGATGCGCATGGCCGGCCGCATGGGCTTTGATCGCGTCACCGTGACGAATCTCAAAGTGCTTGCGGTCGATGCGGCGGCAGGGAAGCTTATTGTTTCTGGCGCAGTGCCGGGCCGCCGCGGAACGCTTTTAGAAGTGATAAGCACGTAATTATGGAAGCGCCTATTTTTTCAATGGAAGGGAAGAAGGTTGGTTCTATCGCTTTGCCTGAAGCGCTCTTCGGTCAGCCGTTGCGCTCTGATCTCGTCCATCAGGTGACGACTGCGATGCAGGCGAATCTCCGACAAAATCGCGCGCACACGAAGAACCGCGCCGAAGTGGCGGGCGGCGGCAAGAAACCCTGGAAACAGAAGGGCACCGGTCAGGCGCGGCACGGTTCCAGCCGTTCACCGCTCTGGCGGCACGGCGGCGTCACCTTCGGTCCGCGAAGCGAACGAGACTATAGCGAGAAGATCAATAAGAAAATGCGTAGCGGCGCCCTGCTCTCCGTACTCTCGCGCAAAGCAAAAGACGGCGAGATCGTCCTCGTTGACGCCTTCACCTTCTCTGCACCGAAGACGAAGGAGGCGCTCGACGCGCTTGTCGCCCTTTCAAAAGGGGCGAAGGTGAAATTGCTTTCGGCCAAGGGTTCGAATTCTGCGCTTGTAGCACTCGCGTCATACAACCCGAACGCCATCAAGAGCTTCAACAACCTCCAAGGTGTCGAGACTGAAGAACTCCGCAATCTCAATCCGGTCGAAGTGCTCACGCATACGTACCTCATCATCGAGAAGCCGGAAGAGGCATTTGCGACCCTTGCCGCCCGCATAACAAAATAACCATGGCGCTTTTTGGAACTAAAAAAGAAAATAAAAAGCTCTCTGCTTCGCCGAGGATTCATAGGGCGCGGCAAGCGAAGCTTGCCGCGGGCCTCGCACACGAAGTCATCCACGCGCCGTGGTTCTCTGAGAAGGCGCTTATCGCGACCGAGAAAGGCGTGTACACTTTTGCCGTTCCACAGCGTGCGACGAAGGAGGAGATCGCCGGAGCTATCAAAGAGATCTATAATGTCGAGCCGAAGAAGATCCGCATCGTGAATCTGCCGGGTAAGGTAAAGGCGCTCCGCACTCGTCACGGCGTTGGTGTTCGCGCCGTGCGGCGTAAAGCGTATGTGTACCTCAATGCCGGAGATACTATTCAGTTCGCATAGTCCTTTACTTCGCTCAGGATAAATTAGGAAATTTATATGAAAACCTACAAACCCACCACTAAAAGCCGCCGCCACATGACCACGCTCCCGTACAAGGAGCTCCTTTCGGGCGACGCACCGCATAAGCCCCTCTTGAAGAGCAGCAGAAGCAAGGGCGGCCGCAATGCGTTCGGTCGCATCACCACGCGCCACCAGGGAGGAGGACACAAGAAACGTTTCCGTGCCATAGATTTTTCTTACGACAAGAAGAACATTCCGGCGAAGATAGAGACCGTTGAATATGACCCGTTCCGCAGTGCCTTCATCGGGCTCGCGCTCTATCGTGACGGCGCGCGCCGCTACACCATCTTGCCCAAAGAGATGAAGGTGGGGGATACGTTCATCGTCGGAGAAGATGCACCGCTCACCGTAGGCAATCGCCTCCCGCTCGGGAAGATCCCGGTCGGCACGTTCGTCTACAATATCGAACTCTCTCCCGGCGCGGGCGCTACGCTCGTCCGCTCGGCGGGCAACTTCGCCGAGGTGGTCGCGCACGACGCCGGCTACGCACAAGTGAAGCTTCCCTCGACCGAGATCCGCAAAGTGTCAGACCTCTGCTGGGCGAGTGTCGGCGCCGTCGGCAATGAGGAATACAATCTCGTCGTCATCGGTAAGGCCGGCCGCTCGCGCTGGATGGGCATCCGCCCGACGGTGCGCGGCTCGGCGATGAACCCCGTTGACCATCCGCACGGCGGCGGCGAGGGCAAGCAGGGCCGCGGGCTCCGCCGCGCGAAGTCCAAGTGGGGCAAGCCGACCGGCAAGGGCCAGAAGACCCGCACGCCGAAGAAGTACAGCAACGTCTTCATCGTTTCCCGCCGCAAGGTCGGCAAGAAGCGCAAAGTGTAACTAGGGAGGTGTATACAATACGAGAAAAGAAAACGGTCCGCCTCAGCGGACCGTTCCGTTTCCTCACATCATTACCAGCCATCATCTTATTGGCTGGTTTTTTGCAGGGAGTGTCGACGCAAGACTGCTTCAGCCTCTAGGGTCGAGACATTTCGTGCAAGACGGGTAGTTAGATGAGCGTATCTTTCTATTTGTACGCTGGTTTCAAGATGCTTGAGAGTTCGGAAAGCGGGATGCGGAGCGTCTGCGGGCAGGAAGCGTAGGAGCTTGGACAAGTCAGACTTGTCCAGAAAGGGATACTGGAGGCATGGTAAGATATCCAACATGAAGAAGGTGAAGAAACTGAAGGCGAACAAAGAGCCGACACTCGGGGAGTTTTTTGGTTTTGTTAAGGAGAAATTTGAGACTACCGAAGAGCAATTTGAGCATCTTGAAAAAAGAATGGATAAAAGTGACAGAAGTTTTACGAGCGTGAATGAACGCATCGATGGCGTTGATGCTCGGCTTGGCGACGTACAACGCAAACTGACAAAGATTGAGAATCGAGTTGAAAACATTCAGGACGATTTAACCTCTGCGCTTCATGCTGCTGACAATGATGGCTCGGCCATTTTGAATCATGAACATCGCATTTCACATCTCGAAAAGCTCGGCGGCATCAAGAGCGTTCCAGCTAAACATCTGGCTGGTCTCGAGTAACAAGTACACGATTTGTCAAGGTTCTGAAACGGATTAGGAAATATGAGGGTGTTTTGGAGCAGTACATTTGACTTTATAACTGACTTCCGGTATCTTTGAACTACCGCGCGTAGCGGATTTTTCATTCCTCATGGCACGCTCACTTAAGAAAGGGCCCTTCGTGGACGCCAAGCTTCTGAAGAAGGTCCAAAACCTGAAGTCCGCCACTGCGGGTGTGATTAGGACATGGGCACGCCGGAGCCAGATAAGCCCCGAGATGATAGGTTTTACTTTCGGAGTCCATAACGGCAAGTCGCACATTGAAGTACTCGTGAATGAGGATATGGTGGGGCATCGCCTCGGCGAGTTTTCGCCGACCAAGAAGTTCCTCCGTCACGGCGGTAAGATGCAGAAGGAGATGGAAATGAAGAAGCAGGAAGCGGAGATTGCCTCGGCGAAAGCGGTCAAGGAATCTACGACAGCAAAAGCCGCCACATAACCTATGACTCCCCCTACTTCGCTAAAGCTACGAAGGGCGAGCGCTACGCTCAAGACCCATAATCAGACGCCTCGTAAGGTCCGTCTCGTGACCGAACTCGTGAAGGGGAAGAAAGTTCCTGCCGCGCTTGCCGCACTCACATTCCTCTCGAAGCGCGCCGCAGAACCGGTGGCGAAGCTTATCCGTAGCGCCGCAGCCTCTGCAAAAGAACGCGGCGAGAATGCGGATGAACTCACGGTGCGATCGATCACCGTGGAGAGCGCCGGCATGCTGAAGAAGTATATGCCACGCGCCTTCGGCCGCGCGTCGATGATCCGCCGCCGCAAGAGCAGGATAATTGTTACTTTGGATTCCGGGCGTCCGTCTTCCGTCTCCCGTTCTCCGTCTTCCAGCGTATGACCCACACCGTACATCCTTACGCGCATCGCCTCGGCATCGTCCGAGACTGGAAGAGCCGCTGGTTCGCAAGCGATGCGAAGACGTATCGCGAGAACATCAAGGTGGACGAGACGATCCGCCGGTTCCTCGCGAAGCGCCTGCGCGGCACCTATACGAGCAATATTGAGATAGAGCGGGGCGCCGGCGAACTGCGCGTCATCCTCTCAACGGCGCGCCCCGGGCTCGTTATCGGCCGTTCCGGCGAGAACGCCGCGAAGCTTCGTACCGAACTGACCGAGGTTATCCGCAAAGCGTCTCCCGCTGCGCTTCCTGTCGGCAAGCAGGTTAAATTTGATATTAACGAAGTGCGCCAGCCGGAGACGGATGCCGCAGTCGTCGCGTACATGATCGCCGAAGGCCTGGAGAAGCGGATGCCGTTCCGTCGCGTTTTGAAACAGACGGTCGAAAAGGTCATCGCGGCCCGCGAGATCGAGGGCGTGCGCATCGCGCTCTCCGGCCGCCTCGGCGGTGCGGAAATGAGCCGTAAGGAGGAGATCAAGAAAGGTCGCATCCCGCTCCAGACCTTCCGCGCAGATATAGATTTCGCCCATGAGCAGGCGTACTTGCCCTATGGCGTCCTCGGCATCAAAGTGTGGATCTATCGCGGCGATACGTATGAGGAGAAGAAGACAAAAGTGACGAATTAATTTTTCCGTATGCTTTTCCCCAAAAAGATAAAACACCGCAAGTGGCAGACGCAGCGTCTCTCCCAGAAGCGTCTCGCGCACCCTGATACGCGCGGGGTCACCATGGCGTTCGGGTCGTATGCGCTCAAGGCGCTCACCTCGGCGCGCGTGACGAGCAATCAGATTGAGGCGGCTCGTAAGGTGCTCACGCGCGCGACCGCGAAGACCGGCAAGCTCTGGATTCGCATCTTCCCCGATCGTCCGGTGACGGCGAAACCCGCGGAGGTGGGTATGGGCAGCGGGAAGGGCGACCCGAAGCACTACGTCTTCCAGGTGCGTCCCGGCCGGATACTGTTTGAGATGGACGGCGTGCCTGAGGAGAGCGCACGCGCGCACCTGCGGCAGGCGGGCATGAAGCTGCCGGTCAGGACTTCGATCGTCACGCGGCGCTAATGGTTGCGTTATTCTCACCGATATGACACAAAGAGACAACATGAAGGCAAAGACGGACCACGAGCTCGCAAAGCTCCTCGCGGATACACGCGCAACACTGCGCATGGAGCGCTTTTCTGCTGCCGGCGCCCGCGCGAAGGAGTCGAACGCGCCGCGCAAGTTCCGCAAAACGATCGCGCGCATCCTGACCGAACAAAGCCGACGTCTTTCAGAGTCGGCTTCCCGACCGGGAGCGTCGGGACACGTAACTGCATAATATGGAACGAAAAACCTCCCGTCCCCAAACATTCGTCGGCGTCGTTGTCTCCGCCGGAGGCGGATCCGCCTCTGGTGGAAAAGCGGGTATGAAAGATACTGCTGTTGTCCGTGTCGACCGGTACGTAAAGAACACGAAGTACAAGAAGTATTTCGTACGCTCGAAAAAATATCTCGCGCACGACCCGGGGAATACAGCGCAGGTGGGCGACACGGTCACCATTATCGCGACTAAGCCGATCAGCAAGCGCAAGCATTTTAAGCTGGTTGTTGGCGGTTAATTGTTGGAAGCTACTATGTTGCAGCCCCAATCCATCGTTACGGTAGCGGACAATTCCGGCGGCCAGGTCGCACGGGTCTTCAAGGTGCCGGGCGGCTCCAAGCGCCGCTACGCGGGCATCGGGGACGTCGTCGTCGTCTCGATACAGACCGCCCAGCCGAGGAAGGCGGTGAAGAAGAAGGACATCTACCGTGCGGTCATCGTGCGGCAGACGAAGCCGTTTGCGCGCAAGGATGGCTCGTATATTCGTTTTGACGAGAACGCGGTCGTACTCATCGAGAAGCAAGGGAAAGAGACGGGTCCGAAGGGGAATCGCATCTTCGGTCCGGTCCCGCGCGAGCTCTCCGAGCGCGGCTGGCATTCCATCGTGGCACTCGCACCAGAGGTCGTCTAGTCTTTCGCTGCGCTCAAGATAAATTAAGAAATTTATATGAAAATTAAAAAAGGCGATAAAGTAAAGGTAATCAGCGGCAAGGACAAGGGGAAGTCCGGCATCGTTTTGCGCGCACTGCCGCGCGAGCGTAAGGTCATTGTAGAGGGTGTCGCGCTCTATAAGCGCTCTCTGAAGGGCATGGCCGGCAAGGTTGGCCGCATCGTCGAGCGCGCCCGCGCGATCGACGCCTCGAACGTAAAGCGCGTGGCGGCAAAGGAGATCAAATCCGCGTTGGACGCGAAAAAATAACATGCCTATTACCAAACAACGACAGCAGACTGCCTATCTCGCGCTCGCGGAAACGTTCGGTTACACGAGTCCGATGCAGAGTCCGCGCGTACAGAAAGTCGTTATCTCCACGGGCGTGGGTAAGAAGCGCGACAAGAAACAACTCGAGCTTATCGAAGACCGCCTTTCGAAAATAACGGGGCAGAAACCCTCTCCGCGAGGCGCGCGCATCTCCATCGCGTCGTTCAAGGTCCGCGAAGGCGACACGGTCGGGCTCCAGGTGACGCTTCGCGGCGCGCGGATGTATGACTTTCTCGACAAGCTCATCCACATCGCGCTTCCCCGTACCAGGGACTTTCGCGGCCTTAGGCCGAATGCGATCGACGATATGGGGAATATCACCATCGGCGTCAAGGAGCACACCATCTTTCCGGAGACCTCCGACGAGGATTTGAAAGACGTCTTCGGCCTTGCTATCACGATTGTCACCTCGGCGAAATCAAAGCCCGAAGCCGAGGCCTTCCTGCGCCACCTCGGCCTTCCGCTTATCGTCGAAGCGGTGAAGAAGTAGTTTCCATGAGTAGTGACTCGCGTTCGCTTCCAGCGGGCGCGGGTTTGACATTATGCACAGTACGAGTAACGTACCGGCAGGTAACTCCACAGATGTTGTTCATTTTCGGGAAGGAGCATCATGGTTCAGAATGTAAGATTCGCAGTTGGGAGTTTAGTCGCGGTGAGACACTCGATTGATGTGTACTGCTCTTTGGGACTCGTCGTCGATCAACTCGCCGGACTGAGATGGCTGGAACGAGATCCCTGTCTTCAATATTGTCCGAAATCGGGGATGGAGCATGAATTCGTCTTGGTTCGATGGCTCGGTCTCAAGCTGACAGAATATGGTCCAAGCGGGAAGAAAAGTTTGCCGCAGAGCGAGCCGAACGAAATCGAGACGGTCCGATGGGGATATGCACAACTGAATCAATCTTGGGTCGTAGCAGGTCCGGATGTTGATTCAATCTACGCGTTCCGGTCGCAATGCCGCACGTTTAAGTCCCTTCTTGGAGTGGACGATATACCGTTCGCGCACGATGTCGATCTGCTTGCTGAATACCTGCTTGGCACAAAAAGGAGTAAAGAGGAGACGAGCTTCTACGACCGAATGTTCTTTGCGATGTTGAGAGATGTATTACCTACCGTGTGACCATTCGCGCGGGCTCTGTGGCAAGCCCGAACTAAGCGGTTACGGGCTTACGGAAGAAGAAGTCAATAAGCTCTCGTTGCCTCTCGAGGTGGCCAGAGTCAATCCGCCACAGTGCCGGTGCTGCGGCAAGCCGATGCGAGTTGTCGAAACGGCTCTTAGCAGCAGCCTCCAGGAGCTTGGTATGTACGAATTAGTGTGCGACACCTGCTGAATTGAGTTCCACGTATTCGAGGCCTCGCTTGCGAGGCCTGTTTTCTGGGTTTGAGGTTTAAAGAAAGAAATAAGAGGCTGAGTGCGTGGAATTAAACGCCATCGCGCAATAGTTTTGATATAACTTTGTACCGGCGGTCCTTGCGCAGTCCGTGGTGGG
>Ga0209211_10003783_pt1 | contig 24220 bp, 24 predicted proteins | sample RifGroA2_FD_183992 | JGI IMG/M metagenome (GOLD analysis project Ga0209211, IMG submission 183992) | Groundwater microbial communities from Rifle, Colorado, USA - Groundwater A2 (SPAdes) (version 2) | ecosystem: Environmental > Aquatic > Deep subsurface > Groundwater | place: Rifle, Colorado...
TTTAATCCAAAATTCAAGCACCAATTCCTCACCTTCGGCATGTGTCTTAGTCCCGATCATCTGCGGCGCAAGGTCTTTTAACGAGTAAGCTGTTACGCACTTTTTAAAGGATGGCTGCTTCTAAGCCAACCTCCTCGCTGTCAAAAAAACCTCACCACCTCACTAACACTTAGACACAATTTAGGGGCCTTAGATTGAGATCCGGGCTCTTTCCCTTTTGACCGACGGAGCTTAGCCCCCGTAGTCTGACTAGCGAAGTTTCCGGCATGGCATTCGGAGTTTGATAGGTGTGTCGAGATTTCTCCCTTTACACACCTTCCAGTGCTCTACCTCCACGCGTTACCTTCGCCGCTAGCCCTAAAGCTATTTCGGAGAGAACCAGCTATTCCCAGGTTCGATTAGCTTTTCACTCCTACCCTCAACTCATCCGATAGTTTTGCACGGCTAAACGGTTCGGGCCTCCTGTCGTCTTTCGACGGCATTCGCCCTGGTCAAGGGTAGCTCACCTGGCTTCGGGTCTATGATGTACTGCCTACAGTTCTTAGTTAATGGTTCATAGTCTTAGTTATCAGTTATTAGTTTAAGTTTCCCAAAACTAGAAACTAAAAAACCCAAACCATAAGGTCGCTTGCGCGACTGAAACCAAAAACTAAAAACTGTGTTCGCCCTTTCAGACTCGGTTTCCCTAAGCTTTCTCCGCCTAGGCGGATTAAACAAGCAATACACCGTAACTCGTTGGCTCATTCTTCAATAGGCACACCGTCACTCGCGCTTCGCGCGGAATGCAAAACTTAAAATGCAGAAATTAAAATTTTGGTATTCGCTCTGCTCATGATTTTAAAATCGTCGCGCAGCGACACCTTAATTTTGAATTTTGATCTTTGAATTTTGAATTCGGCTTCGCACTCTGTGCGAAGCACAAGCTCCGATTCCTTGTAAGCATATGGTTTCAGGTACTATTTCATCGCCCTCACCGGGCTGCTTTTCACCTTTCCCTCACGGTACTAGTTCACTATCGGTCTTGAAATGTATTTAGCCTTGGGAGAGTAGTTCTCCCTGTTTCCTCCGAACCATTCGTTGTTCGAAGTACTCAAGAAAAAAGACAAGGAGCATATGAAATCTTTTTCTTACGGGGCTATTACCCTCTTTGGCCGGCCTTTCCAGAGCCGTTCAAATAGACAGTTCATATTTTTATTTGCTCCCTCCAGAACTATCAAGCATTTTTTTACGTTTCCGAAAAAAATGCTTGATGCCCCGGCGTCTAAATCTTACAACCCCCGCCGCGCACAGCGCGGAAATTTAAATATTTAAATATTTAAACCTCTGTGCCGTGCACGGAAGGTTTGGGCTGATCCCTTTTCGCTCGCCGCTACTAAGGGAATGAATCAGTTAGCAAGTTTATAAGTTCCGGCCACAAATGGCCTTAAGTTTCAAAGTTTTTAACTTCTGAACTAATAAACTTATAAACTTGAAACTGAATATTGTTTTCTTTTCCTCCAGGTACTGAGATGTTTCACTTCCCTGGGTGCACTCTCGCGGTTATTACACCGGAGTATCCCGACATGACTCGGGATGAGTTTCCTCATTCGGAAATCGCCGGATCAAAGGTTGCTCGACACCTCCCCGACGCTTATCGCAGTCACGCCACGTCCTTCATCGTCATTTCAAGCCTAGGCATCCACCATACGCTCTTAGTTTCCGCTCCGATCTAAAAGTCTTTAGATCGTTTGACCCGCCCTTTGGCGGGTTTAATTAATTAATTTTTACTTACTTTTTTTGGTGCTCTACGATCCATATACTTCTTGAAATATATGGATCAGATACTTCAAGTTTTTAAAGTTCAGTCATTAACTGCCAGCCAATATTTTTACTTAAAAACATTCGTCGAAAGTCAATTGGTATACCCCGCACAGAATCTCGTACTTGATTAATTGAATTTTTTTCGTTTTCTGCGAACTCGGCTCCGCCTTTATTTTTAATTATTGCGAAATTTTACCTAAGATTTATGCGGGGTTCTAATTTTTGATAGCCGCAAGCGGCTTCAAAAATTGAAAAATCCGCCTTTGAAGCGGATCGTGCCAACCTAAGTTCGCGTGAATTTATCCGCTTCTAAATTTAGTTTTAGTAAATAAAGTTAACATAGATTGTCTTCCCATTATAGGCAGGCATTTTTGAGAGTCAAGGGCTTTGTGGACAATTGGCGCAAATACTGCAAAAGATGAGATACATAGGTAACACCTCTGTATTTCATCTTTTGCAGAGCGAGAAGGAGACACAATCAAGCGAGACGCCGCATTACTGAGCTCCAGAAACAAGGAAGGAGTGGGTTTCTCATCGCGCTCGATGGGATCACGATGCTGAGAGCCGGCATGAGAAGATACATCCTCACCGGCATCGACATCTATTCCAAGATCGCTTTTGCCAGAATGTATCAAACCAAACACTCCAAACACGCCGCTGACTTCCTTAGAAGGATGCATTATCTGTTGGAAGGAAAGATGGAGAACATCCAAACGGACAATGGATCTGAATTTGCCAAACACTTTCGAGATGCCATGGAACATTTTCATCTTCCTCATTATTTTTCTCGTCACAAAACACCGACCGACAATCCTTTCGATGAGAGATTCAACCGCACGCTCAAGGAAGAGTTCATCGCTCTTGGCAACTACACTACCGATTGTGATATCTTCAATCAGAGGCTGACCGAGTGGCTGATTGAATACAATTTCAGAAGGCCGCATCAATCTCTTGGATATTCAACCCCAATTAATTTCCATTACAAGCATCACCGAGTGTTACCTATGTACCCATCTAGTACAAATACTTGACATAAGGCAAATTCTTATATATACTCACGGTGATAGAAATTTTAGATAGGAGGAAAATATGAACCTTAAATTATCGGCGAAAATCTGCGGAGCGCTACTCTCAGCATTCCTCGCTTTCCTTGCCCTCGCTTTCATCACGGGGTGCGCAGAATCAGAAGATGAAAAATGGGAGGTTGAAGGGACTGTGGTCGACGTTATGATCGCAGAGAAAAATGTGGGAATACGCGGTCACAACTTCCCCATAGTTTATAGGACAACTCGGGTTGTCTTCAATGACAGAGTTGATCTATTTGTCGAGCAAGCAGTCTACTCGCTCAAAACAACGCTCGGCAAGAAGGTGAGAATTTTCTTATCTGGCGATCATATCAAACACTTCAAAGTCATCGACGAGACCGCAGGCTGCGTCGAAAAGCCAAACTTTGGTTGATGTATGTAAGCAAACACAATCGCGCGGGCGGATACCGAAAGGATCCGACCCGCTTTTTTTATTTCGCGTTTTTTATTTTTAGTATTTTGTGATTACTATCGTACGCTATTATAGCGCACTATAATAATCAATAGTTAGACTTATACAAACAAAAACCCCGAGCCAAAGCGCGGGATTTCTGTTTTTGATTTACAAATTTTTAACGGTTTGAAATGTCTTGTCTTAACCTCTCAAGGTATTTCGCGGCAACATCCTTACCTCCCAAACCGAACGCAAGCCCTGTCGCAAGAGCGAGTGCGCCGACCAGTCCGGTAAGAAGAGTTTTTACGATATCTCCGGCAATTCCTAGTTGAGACATGGCCATCATTATCCCAAAAATCCAGATAGACCATTTTGCCACCCCTCCTAGAAAACCGGCTGAAGGCAAATTAGCGGCTTTAGCGGATCCTGTAACTATTCTTGCCACTGTATCAGCTAGAAGAGCGGCGGCAACAAGAATCAATGTTGCGACAAAAACCTGCGGAATGTAGGCTACTACCACATTGCCCAAAAACTCACTAACTCGTTCAAGCTTCAAGACTTCCAGAGTGACCATCAAAAACACCACAATAAAAAACCATTTAACAACTCCGCCGAGAAACGCTCCGACATCAAGCTTCATTCCTGCTCTTTCAAGCGGCTCCTCCACGCCAAGACCCTGAAGGGCTTTGTCCACCTTGGCGGCGTGAACAATCTGCGCCACCACTTTTCCAAGGGCGATTGCGATAAGCCAACCGGCTATAAACACAATCAAAGCACTTAGAAGTTGCGGAACAAATCCAATGACACTAATCCAAAGGTCCTGAAACGCCAGAACCAATTTTGCCCCATAAGTATTAACTAAAGGCATATATTGTTATATTAAATTAAAATAAAGAATTAATAGCCCTAAAAAGTTACTCTTAGCCTGCCTGTCGGTAGGCAGAGAAACCTTTTCGATGCTCCAAAAAACATTATCTGGAGGCCGACCTTTGGGCCAGAATGCTTATATTATACCATCTATTAAATGTACGTCCGACGGTATTGTGGATAAGCGAAAATGAAGCAAAATAAAAATAACGTCTGGAAAATAACGATAAATGCGCTCCCACATGTAAGATGGAACATTTACTTAACGTCTTAATCAATGGCACCACAAATGGAAGATACTGAATACCTTAAAGCCTACGACCTTTTTTCAGATGCGATTTTCAGGCATTGTTTTTTCCGCATATCCGACAGAGAGCTTGCAAAGGATCTCGCGCAAGAAACATTCGTCCGCACATGGGAGTACATTTCTCGTGGAAACGAGGTGCAAAATTTAAGAGCCCTTCTATATCGAATCGCCAACAATTTAATAATCGACGAATACCGCAAGAAAAAAATGCTTCGGCTTGAAGAAATACAGGAAAGCGGTTTTGAGCCAAAAGAAAACGGGCATGAAAAAATTGAAGCTCGATCAGAAGCGCTGAACGCATTGAGAGTGCTTCACAAAATAGAGAAAGAAAGCAGAGATTTGATAATATGGAGGTACGTAGACGGTTTTGGCCCAAAAGAAATAGCGGAGATTTCGGGAACTTCTGAAAATGTAATATCCGTCAGGCTCCACAGGGCCATGAAAAAATTAAAAGAACTTTTAACAAACGATGAATAATAATAATAATAAAATAAAAAAATTCGCCGAAAAGGCGAACGAAATCCACCTCAAACCAGAAGAGCGGATCTTTATTAAAAACAATATTGAATCCGTCATTAAATCTTTTCCTTCTCGGGATATGGACGATGTTGATCTTTATAGAACATCCATTTTTTCTGGTTTTTTCGGCATTAAATTAAACGCCGCTTCATTGGCGGTATTGCTGGTTATTTTTATTCTGGCCGGAGGCGGAGTAGCAATGGCAGCTGAAAAATCATTGCCGGGAGATCTTTTGTATCCGATAAAAATCCATATAAATGAAAGCGCCAAATCTTTAACAGCGGTTTCTCCAGAAGCAAAGGGGAAATTTGAAGTTGAAAAACTCGAGCAGAGACTCCAGGAGGCTGAAATTCTTAGCAACCGCGGCGAACTTAATCCAGAATCACGAGCGATTCTTGAAAAAAGACTCGACGTAGAAATAAACAATGCGAAATCCAGAATTTCAAATCTCGAAGCTGATTCGAAAATAGAAGCAGCCACGGATATCAGTTCGCGGCTTGAAATTTCGCTCCAGGCCCACGAAAAAGTGCTGACATTTATTTCAGGCGAGAGCGCCAAAAATGAAGAAATAAAACCTCTAATAGAAAAAATACGCGGCCAAGCTAAAGAGGCATCTGAAAGACGCGTAGAAAGTGAGAAAAAAATATCTTCACGCGCGAAAGAAGTCGCGGCGTCTCAATTAAAAGAGGCTTCGACGCGTCTTGAAGAATTAAAAAATACTTTTGTCAAAATCGAGCCGAATCTTGACGATTTAAACAAGAATAACATTAAAAATAGAATTGAATCCTCTTCAAAATTAATAAATCAGGGGCAGACGGATTTAAATTCAGGCAATTTCCCCAATTCTCTTAAAAATTTCCAGAAAGCTCAAAAAATAACTTCGGAAGCAAAGGTTTTTATATTTGCCAGAGAGAATCTCAATTTGAAAATTAGCTTAGACGCGGCAAGTTCGACTGATGAAGACGGCCAGCACTGGAACGAGGGAAAAAGCGATCAAAACGATAATGCGGATAATAAAAATGAAAATAACGACAGCGAAAACTGGAAAAAACTTGAAGAGCTTCAAAAGAAAACCGACGAATTACAAAGACTGCTCGAAGAAAAAGATTGAATCAGCCTTTTTGTGATTCGATAATTTTTTTGTAAGCTAATGCGCTCGGACGAATCTTGCGTTCGAGCGTTTTATAATCAATCTCGACAAGCCCAAAACGCGGCCCAAAGCCGCTTTCCCATTCAAAATTGTCCATAAGCGACCAGTAAAAATATCCGCGGATATCGACACCTTCTTCACCCGCTTTACTAATCCATTTTAAATGCTCTTCTATAAACTGCGCTCTGTTTTTATCTATATTATCGGCAATGCCATTTTCAGTTATAAAAATCGGCTTTTTTAATTTTCCAAGTCTTTTCAGAAGATTATAAATGCCCTTTGGATAAATTTCCCATCCCATATCGCTTATTTTTTGATTTTCATTTCTGACTCTCTGCGGAAAAGAAATTTTTAAATGAAAATAATATTGCAACGCATAATAATCATTTAAATCTCCAACAAGTTTTAAAAAATATATATTTGACCAATAATCTCTGAATTTAGAAGCAAAAATATCGAGAAGATTTAGAGAAAATGGCTCTAGATCGATCATGAGATTACCAAATCCGACTTGAGCTTCGGGATTAATTTCGTGAATCGCAAAATAGGCCATTTTATGAGCTTTTGCTAAAACATTATAAACTCGGATCACTGAATAAATACTTTTCTTCTGCGGCGGCCAGAGACCGCGAAAATAAGAATTGGCTATTACTGAAGTGGGCTCATTCAAAGTCATCCAATACTTTACTTCAGGAAAATCTTCAGCCATTTTTTTTGAAAATCTAGCAAAAAATTTAGGAAATTCTTTACTCTCAACCCCTCCTTTATCTCTTACCCATAAAGGAATAGTCCAATGCCAAAGTGTTATAAACGGCTCAAGGCCGCGCTCGCGGAGCGCTTTAATAACATCGCGATAATGCTCTATTTCTTTTTCGTTGAATTTTCCTTCTTCCGGCTCTATTCGCGACCACTCAATAGAAAAACGATGAGCGTTGTGCCCGAGGGACTTCGCGATATCAAAATCCGCGCGAAAGCGATTGTAATGATCGCAAGTTCTACCGGAAATAAATTCATCCGGATTTCGACCCATAGATTTTAAATAAGAAACCCTTTGTCGTGATTTTTCCCACTCCGACCAGTCATTGTGATTATTTCCTTCCACTTGGTGGGCAGAGGTCGCACTTCCCCAGAGGAAACCTTTTGGAAATTTATTTTCCAACATAAAAATACAGCGCAACTATAGAAATAATAAATACAAGATATTCAATAACTGCAAACGGATGCCAATTCAAATAAATATTTTTAAACCAATCTGGATCCCCTAACTTTTTATTAATTTCATCAAATTGACCCGCGCGCCAAATATATATAAATTTAAACGGCAATTGGGCACGCGAATGCGGTTGAAATAAATAAAAAAATGTGTAACGATCCCGCGAAAATGGCCATAACCATTGGACGCCGAAACCAAGCCCAATACTATCATGCAAAAAATGAGAAAGCGAAGCAAGAAAAAATAATGCCGCCCATGAGATTCCGACAAAAAAATACAATAATACTGTTCCAAGCGGCAAATATATCAAAGGATAATGAAATAAATCCCGATGCCGATACACTTCCTTGCCTTGAAATACATAAAATAGAAAATCCACATCCATTAAAAGCGCGAAAACAATTCCCCCTATAATCAGCAAAAAAGTCAAAGGCAAATTGAAAAACCAGCTTATGAAGATTGAAGAAAGTATTCCGACACCTATATCAAGAAACATATTCGTGCCTTATCTCCATAACATCGCAGCGCCGTAAGCTCCGGCTTTATTGTGTAAGCGCGCACACATCACCTTAATCGGCTTGCCAGCGCAGGTAGGCAGGCGTTTTTCCATTTTTTCGAAGAATTTTTTTCTCTCCATGACTCCGCCTCCGAGCACCACGACTCCCGGTTTATATTTTTTAATAATCGGTGATAATTTTATCCCGAGAAAATTAGCAAGCCCGGCATTATTTTTTTGATCCCGTATTTTCTGATACTCCCACTCCCATTTCTCCGGATATTCAAGTCGTTTAATTTTTTTAATTTTTCCATTCACAGAAAAAGCCCGGCCTATCCCCGTTCCAACTGTTATTCCCAGCACCCTGTCCGACACTCGGTGTCGGACAGTTTCGGCTTTTAAAAAGGCTCTCGCGTCATTATCAACTTTAATATTTTGCGCGAGTTTTAACTTTTTGAAATCAAAATTTTTTAGATATTTAATATTCGGGCTTTCATTAATTATCATTCCTTCGACAACTCCGGCAACCGCAATACCGATGTAATTTATTTCGTCGCCCGCCGCCAGTTGAACAGAAATTTTACGGATGGATTTTTCGAATTGTTTTTTTGTCTTCGGCGTTGATATTTCCAAAAAACGAAGAGCTTTTTTACCGTTATGCAAAACACCTCTTATCTTCGATCCGCCGACATCTATTCCTAAAACAAATTTTTTGCTTCGTTCCATATTTCCGGATGTCCATTAATTTTTAGCCAATACCACCATTCTACTCCCCATAAATAAAACTCATCAAAGCCTGAATTTTTCGCGTAAATAATATGATCCTTAAACTGATTTAAATCAAAAACCGACAAAGTGTCTTCAGGTGAAAGCTCATACGACTGCTTTTTCTGCCAAGGCTCAGCCTGCAACTCCGAAACAATCGCCGGACGCTTGCCCGCGAAAAGTTCCGTTAGAGCGAGTTTCGCGCGAAAGAACTGCGGAGGCAAAGGATATGTAAAAAATCCCAAGTACTCATTCCATATTTCCCTATACATGGTTGTCCCGAAAATATCCGAACGTTTTGCCGCGCGCACCCAAAAAGAAAGCTCCCCTGAATCTGTAATTAAAACGGGATGCGCCCCGTCGATTTTTTTCACAATGGCTATTTCTCTTTCCAAAACTTTATCTCCAAAAAGCGAACATTCCCTCCCAAAAGGAAGAAATGGCTCATTCTCAACCTGCCAAATTTTAAGAGCTGGATTATTTTTATACCTCTCGACCGTTGTCTCAATGTAATCAAAAAGTTCCGTCTCCTCAAAATTCCTGTCCTTTTTCGCGCTAACCCATTCAGGCACAAAACATTCCGGCCAGCGCGGCAACTTTCTTCCAACGGCCAAAATTATCTCTGCGCCACGCTTTTCCGCTTCCCGAAGCTGCCAATCGATTTCACTAAAATCATACTTATCATTTTCTTTTTCAACTTCAGTCCAATATACAGGCAGTCGTATATGTCGAACTTTCAAATCATCCAAAATTTCCGTAAAAACGCTCGTACGGGACATGCCAAAGTCTTCAGCGTTTCTTGCCGAATAAGTTACGCCGAATAACTTTGGCTCCTTTACGCCTACCTTCTTAAGCCCCCACCATCCCGCCAGGGCAATAACAATAATCAGTAAAATTAAAATTTTCAAAAAAACCTTAAGAGCCCAAAACAAAAATTTAAAAGCTCTTCTCATTTACAAAAATGACAAATAATAAAGTCCGGCTGAAACCAATAAAATCCCGCACAATTTCTCGGCAAGCTCTCTTGACGTAAAAGATTCTTTGATAATTTTCGGCCAAAAAAATGAAAACAGAAAAACTAAAATAAAAACAATCGCGAATTGAAATCCTTGAAGCGCGGAAACCAAAGCCGCGGTATTTTTAGATATGGCAAAATATATGGCGAGCGCACCGAACGCTCCCAGTAATTTATTTAAAATTAAATAGATCCCTCCGCTCGGCTTTTTTAATTGTGAAAAAGACGTAAATATTTCGCCTCTCCACGAAGGCAGTATAAAAAAGATTAATGAGCCAAGAAAAAATCCGATTCTTGACCAGATATAAACATTAATAAAATCTCCGCTTAAAAAAAGGCTTTTCATCAAAAAAAGCGAAGCCGCCATAAAAACTGCCGCGATCACTGACGCTAAAAAAATCTTATGCGAGAAAAAACGTTTTTCCTCGATAAAATCGGCAGATAACAGTAAAGAACCGGCGATTAAAAGACCGGCGGCAAACAGTTCCTTATTGCTGAATTGCAAATTTAAAATAAATTTTTCGGCGATAAAAAGAAAAAGCGGCGTAAGCGAAAGGACAATCGGAGACACCCTCGAAACATCGCTCCTTCGAACCGCCCAGAAAAAACTAAAAAGACCCCAAATAAATAAAGCTCCCGCCAGAAAACAAAGCGCGGCCTTGATCGGATCCAGCAAATAAAAACCGAAAGGGATAAGAAGAAGCGCGCCCAAACTCAATACTCCTTGCCAAAACGCGTAACTCGCGGGATGCGGAATAATTTTTTTTAATATAATTTTATCGCCAACTGATGCGAGTCCATGCAAAAAATAGCCCGAGAGCGCGTAAAATAACCAGGACAGCAACATATGCTTTCATTATAGTCCATTAAATCTCAAGTTATTGTGTACGGCTGGCTGTGGGCGTGCCCCGATTCGAACGGGGGACCTTTCCGATGTGAACGGAACGCTCTAACCAGCTGAGCTACACGCCCATTAACTCCCCAAAGTATCTACCAAAGCGTCATGATCCGATTCCAGAATATCCAGAATAAACCTGTCATACATTCCGCGCCTGTATTTAAATTCCTCCGTAGACATCAGAACATAATTAAGCTCTTTCCCAATTTCCGATTCAATGCTTCCCAAGATTTTTTCAACCGGCCCCTTTTTTAAATTATCGCCGACAACAAGAATATCCGGAACATTCACTTCCGCCTTTCCCACAAAAACTCCGGACAGGAGTGCCAACTTAAGACCCCTTCCAAGACGCTTAAATCTTTTAATAATAAGCTCTCTTGAAACAGGAGCCGCATCAACCACTAAAGCCCTGAATTCTCTCACATATGGAAAAAGGGCATTTAAGACAAAACCGGGCTCTTTTCTCTTCTTGATTTTTTTTTGCTTCTTTATAATTATATGCGTCTCATGTATCCCCTTTTTTATAAAACCAGCCGACATAAGCAGATTTATTTCCTTTTTTAAACGACTTTTTAGTACTTTAGACGATTTGGAAACCTGTTCAAGCGTAAAAACCTCGCCAGGGTTCATTAGAAAAAAACGCATGATTTTAGCGCGATAATTGGAACCAAGCAATTTTTCCAAGATTTCCATAGTGCCTAAAACATAAATCCCGTTAGAAATTCCCGCAGGGTATTTGAATCCCCGCTGGAATTGAATCCAACAGACAACCCACGCCACAAACGGCGTGGTATTATTTCTAACGGGATAAAACATGAAGCCTTTAACATCTGACTCCATTCAGATTACTGCTTCATGCTTTATGATTCAAGTTTGATTGTTTTTTACTTAATTTCTACCACTCCGCCTGCCGCCTCAAGCTTTACTTTGAGATCTTCAGCGCCAGCTTTATCCATGCCCTCTTTAACCATTTTCGGCGCCGCGTCAGCCAGGTCTTTTGCTTCTTTAAGACCAAGACCCAAAATTTCACGCAAAACTTTGATCACCTGAATCTTCTGCGCTCCGGCGCTTTTCAACTCCACGTTGAAGCTTGTTTTCTCTTCAGCCTCGGCATCACCTCCGCCATTCCCTGCCGCCGCCATGACCGGCATCGCGGCAGAGACACCGAACTTTTCCTCAATTTTTTTTACAAGATCGGAAAGTTCAAGCGCGGTAAGCTTTGAAACTTCTTCGACTATTTTTTCTAAATCTGCCATATGAATAGTTTATAGTTAATAGTTTTTAGTTTATAGTTCGACCTACTTTGTTTCCATTTTTTTTGAAACCTCATTAAACGCGCGCGCCAATCCTGCCATCGGCTGGGAAAGAATAAACGCAAGCTGGGTAAGCAAAACTTCCTTTGTCGGAATTGACGCCAAGCGTTTTATAACGCCGTCATCTACATATTTTGATTCATAAACGCCACCGATAATCCTTAATCCTTCCTTTTCTTCCTTAATAAATTTAGCGATAACCTGCGGAGGCAAAATTGTCTCGCCGTATCCGGCCGCAACACCTACCTCCCCTTCGAGCTTCGGAACATCCGTAAAACCCACCGCATCAAGCACTCTCTTAAGCAAAGTTTTTTTTGAAACTTTATATTTAATTTCAGACAGTCTGAAAACTTTTCTCAATTTCCGTTCTTTCGCAACTGACAATCCGTGAAAATTCACAAAAACCAAAATCGAAGCTTTATCAAAAAGTTTCTTTAATTCTTCGATTAATTCTGATTTTTTTTGTTTTGTTTGAGGCATTATCTTAAAATTTGAAACGCGCAACTTGAAACATTCACGCAGCCTAATGAATAAAAAAACGCGGCCGAAAAGCCGCTTATCGCCTTAGCAGGACTTACAGTATTCTCGCCTGCTTTCTGCGGCCTTTTAAAAAAGATAGCAAGATAGGCATATATCTGTCAAATCAATCATTGCAATTGCAATTTTCACCCTTAGAGTGATATGGTGGCGTTAAATAAAAGTTAAAGGAGAGAAACATGAAAAAGCTCTTTGTTATAGATCGAGACCTGCTTGATAAGCCGTGGCTTGGAATTGTAACTGCTTTAGTAAAAGCAATTCCGGATGATTGGACCGTCTTTGAAGGAATTATTGAAGCGGCGCCATTCGTCCGCGATATGCGGATCATGCCAAGAAATGTGGGATTTCAGATCTCCGGAGACGAAGCAACAGTAGCCACAGCCTCTGAAAGAGGAATGATCGGGAATGGGAACCCTAAACTTCTCGCGGAATTTATAAAAAACCCATTACCCGATTTCATTCTTTTCACAGTGCGCCCTGCCAGATATATCCCCATGAAAACAGTCAAAGATATTGCAACGACGTACATCAACAACGGCTACAGGGGATCAATTACTGCATGACAATTCTGGGGGCATAGACAACTGGACTACGAGCGAGTCGCAATCAACTTTTGCACCCCACATCGGTTCGAATATCCAGGCCAGAGAAACGATTACGGTTTTTCATTTGAGATCGCCCACGACGAATCGAAAAGCAAGCCGAGGAGCATCGTAGGCTTTGAGGTCCTTGCGGACGAGCTCAACCTAAAAAAACTGACGGAAGAAAACAAGGACACTGCGGCAAAAGTCTGAGCCGTTTAACCGCTCGGTCTGCTGCAAGTAAAAATATACAAAACACAACACACAAGGTGAGGGCTCCGCTCTCACCTTGAATTTTTTTACCGCTTTTTTTACGATTGTAATCGTACGCTATAGCGCACTATTACAATCACTCATGCACTCATGCGAGGAGAAATACGCTTGCGACGATTGCGGCGGTCTCCGCTCTAAGTGTAGTCCTTCCAAGATTTACGGCTTTAAAACCGGACTCTTTTGCTTCGGAAATTTCTTCTTCCGTCCATCCGCCTTCAGGACCGACAAAAAGCGCGATTGCTTGATCTTTCACTGTTTCTGAAATATGTCTTTTTGAATTAATATCCGCGATAACGCCCGTCATTCTCGCCCCGCGCACAAATTCAAGTGCTTTTTTAAAATCAAGAACATTTTGAATATTCGGCAAAATTGATCTGCCAGATTGTTCAGCCGCCTCTTTAATTATCTTTCGCGACCTCTCTTTATTAAAATCTTTTTTAATAGAACGCTCCGACAAAACCGGCACAAATTCAAAAATCCCAAGCTCCGTTCCTTTCCCGAAAACCCACTCCATTTTATCTTTTTTCAAGAACGACTGAAAAAGAAAAATTTTCCTGTCTGGTTCCGAACGATTAAACGCGCGTTCGATTATTTTGGCTCCTCCCTTGCCGTCAAATTCGGAAATAAAATCATATCCCGAGCCGTCGAATAAAATTATTTTCTCCCCGCTCTTTGAGCGCAAAACGTTTTTCAGCTGATGCTGGATTTCTTTCGGCAATAAAAAATCCTCTCTGCCTTCCAGTTTTTCCTCAATAAAAAAACGATGAATCATTTTATATCAACCACAATTACAAATTCGCCCTTTTTATGCTGTCCTTGAAAATAATCCGCTGCCCCGGAAAGATTTCCCCGCCAGATCTCCTCATAAATTTTCGTAAGTTCCCGCCCGACATTAACTCGCCTATCTTTGCAGGCGGAAAAAAGTTCTTTTAAGGTTTTCTCAATCCGATGAGGCGATTCAAATAAAATCACCGGCAAATCGCTTGAAGCGACTTTTTTAAAAAAAGTCATTCTCCCTTTTTTATGCGGGGGAAAACCTAAAAAAACAAATTCAGATAAATTTATGTCGCTTGCCGAGATCATCGTTGATATTGCGGAAGGCCCGGGAATTGGTATGATGTTTATAAGTTTACTAGTTTCGAAGTTTTGTAGTTCGGTACTTTTAAACTTGCTAACTAAAAAACTGACGAGCTTGGCCCCCGGATCTGATATTCCCGGAGTTCCGGCGTCCGAAACCAGAGCCAAATTTTTCCCCTCTAAAAGCAAATTTAAAACTTTGTCCGAATTGCGATACTCCTCTCTTTCATCAAAACGTATCAACGGCTTTGAAATCCCATAATGCGATAAAAGTTTTTTTGTTACGCGCGTGTCTTCAGCCAAAATCAAATCAACGTTTTTCAAGACTTCAAGCGCGCGAAAAGACACGTCTTTAAGATTTCCAATGGGGGTAGGCACTACATATAAAGCCATACGCTTTTATAGCATTATTAGTATGCATATCGCCAGAGTTTTACGGAGTTTATCAAGATTATATTAACAAGTTTTCCACAGTTTTTCCTAACTATAAATTACGAAACTTGTCGAAGGCGCATGTTTTGGAGAGACTTGCGCAGCGCGACGGCGCGAGCATGAGGTAAAAATTCAGCAGAATTTTATGCTGGGCTCTCCAAAATGTGCGCCGAGAAAGAGTTTCATAATTTTAGGTAACCAAATCTGCACCTACTGCCAATTCGACAAATTAAAAGCAGAAGGACAAATATTATTCAGCGGACACATACTGCATTTTGGCTTTTTGGCTTCGCAAATATTCCGGCCATGTTCGATTATCAAATACGTCAACTTGAACCATTTATCTTTCGGAAAAAGATCCATAAGATCGCGCTCAATTTTTACCGGTTCTGAAAATTTTGTAAGACCCAATCTTTGCGAAATACGCATAACGTGCGTATCAACCGCGATCCCCTCCACCACACCGTAAACATTTCCCAAAATTATATTGGCGCTTTTTCGGGCAATGCCGGGAAGCATTGTCATCTCCTCCATTGTTTGCGGAAGCTTTCCGTTAAATTTTATTCTGATGGATTTTGCCGCGGCAATAATATTTTTGGCTTTCACGCGGTAAAACCCGGTTGATTTGATTTCTTTTTCTAAAACCTTCTGCTTAGCCGCCGCGAAATCATTCACGGTTTTATATTTTTTAAAAAGTACCTCCGTTACTTCATTTACTTTTTTGTCCGTACACTGCGCCGACAACATAACCGCCACCGCGAGCTGTATGGGATTTCCATATTTAAGAGCAATTTTTGCATCCGGGAACCTTGTTAAAAGTCTTTTTAAAACTTCCTCCGCGCGTATTTTCTTTAATTCCATGCTCTCGGAAGCAAGATTTTTCCCAGTAAACACAGTCTTCGTTGCGCCACTTAGGTGTCCGACACCTAAGTGGCTGTTTACGTTTTTCATATTTAATTATTTAATTGCTCTTTATTTGATCGCTCTTTACCCTTAATAGCTTCTGCCAATTTTTTAAATTAATTGATTTCAAATCGCTGGCGCCAGTTAATGAGTAATTTCCAACCGCAGTTCTTCTAAGCGCGGATACGACCGCGCCGGTTTGAATGGCATCTCCAATATCCCGCGCGAGAGATCTTATATATGTACCCGAGGAACACGCTATGTCCAAAGTTAAAATAGGAAATTTATACCAAATAGTCTCTAAATTTGAAATAGTCGCAATTCTCGCCTCAAGCTTGACCTCCTCCCCGCTTCTCGCGGATTTATAAGCTTTCTTGCCCTTTACCTTAATTGCCGAAAACTGCGGAGGCACTTGCGAAATTTCTCCTCTAAATTTTTCCAAAACAATTTCAACATCTTCCCTGATGGGAATTGTAAATTCTTTTCTCTGTATTATTTCGCCGTCAATATCGTGCGTGTTTGATTCAAAGCCAAGCCGCAAAACCGCGCGATATGCTTTTGAAAGTTTAACGAAATTTTGAGCCTCTTTTGTATACTGACCGATTAAAATTATCAAAAGACCTTCGGCCAGGGGATCAAGCGTCCCCGCATGTCCGATCTGCGAAATTCCCGTGATAGCGCGAAGTTCGTCCACTACATCATGCGAAGTAGGTCCGGGGGGCTTATTTACAAGGATAAAGCCGGAGGGAATTTTAGCATCATTTTCCCCTGCCGCCATACCTATATAATTTCATTTTGGGCCAGAAAAGCAAATAACTAAAACTTTTGTTATTTTGCGCTATGCCCGCCGAATTGGTTTCTTAAAGCGGAAAGAACCTTTCCTGTATATGAAGGTTTTTTCTGGGATTCTTTTCTGAATTTCAAAGCGCCTTCTATTATCCTTGCTAAGACCCCAAGCTCTTTCGCAGTTTTCACCGTCCACTCTCCCTCTCCTGTAAGCGCGACCTTCCCCGATACACTCTTAAAATCATCTCCGTATATTTCAAGTCCGTTTCGTAGCCACCCTACAAGCCGCGACTCAATTACCGATCCGTGATTATAAATTTCAGCTACGCGGCTTAAATCAAATTTGAATTTTGATTTTTTTAAAATCGCGAATCCCTCCGCAAGCGCCTGCATCATGCCGTATTCAATCCCGTTATGAATCATTTTTACAAAATGTCCCGCTCCGGCTCCTTCAAAAAATTCAACCCCGCCCTGCACCGCGAGATCTTCAAAAAGCGGGCGAAGCGCCGTAAAATCTTTTTTATTTCCGCCAGCCATAATAGAAGCGCCGAACCTCGCCCCTCCTGGCCCTCCCGAAACCCCGGCGTCGGCGAACCTGATCCCTTTTTTGGTTAAAACTTTAGCGCGCCTAATCGTATCTTTGTAAAACGAATTGCCGCCGTCTATTACAAAATCGCCTTTTGAAAGATTTGGCAGAAGCAAATTTATCGTCTCGTCAACGGCACCCCCTGCTGGCACCATCAGCCAGATAATTCTGGGCGACGGTAATTTAGAAAGAAAATCTTCGACATTAAATCCTTTATCAACCCCGACTACATTCCAGCCTTTTTCTTTTAAGCGATCTGCGATATTTTTGCCCATTTTTCCAAGACCGATCACGCCAATCTCTTTTTTAAAATCAGGATAAGGATTTTCAAGCAACCGCTCTTCAATATAATTGGAAGCAATAACTGGCTCATTAGTATCCGGCTGATAAAAACGTATAGGCACAAGATCTTTCTCCCACGCGCGTACAATCGGATCGGTATAACGCCACATCGGCATTATTTCATCAGTTGATACAAAAAGTGTCTGATCCCCCAAAAGACAGTCATAAAGTAATTTCAAATATTCTTCAACATACTGCATGCGTCCGGTTTGATCGCGAAACGGCAGTTTGAAACTTTTCTGCTCCATTTCCATTTTCAATCCCGCTCTTTTAAGCCAGAGATTAACAACAATTCCCTCTTCTGGCTCAAGTGAAAAAATTACGCGGTTTTTATAATGCTCCTTAATATCAAGCGGACAAAGGCAAGGCGCGGGATGACGGAAAGTTACAATAATTTCTTTTCTATTCTCGCCGATTCTTTTTCCGGCCTCCAAAATAAACGGAACGCCTTCCCATTTCGGCGCATCAAAATAAAGAACCGATTTAAAGTAAGTCTCGACCATCGAGTCTTCTTTCACTCCGGGTATCGCCCGGTAGCTTCTATATTGCGACCTGTAAGTAGTATTCTTTACTTCTTCAAGAGTGGGCTCGCGTAATGTTGCCAAAATTTGCGCCCTTGAGTTTCTAATTGTTTCAGGACTAAAACTCATGGGATGCTCCATGGCTATGAGTGCCGCCATCTGCAAAAGGTGATTTTGTCCCACATCGCGAAAAGCGCCCACTCCTTCGTAAAAAGTGCCCCTGCCTTCCGCGCCTTTTTCTTCAAGCAATTTTATTTCCACCGATTCGATTGATTCGCCTGACCAGCTTTTTTCAAAAACGCCGTTTGAAAAACGAAACGCTAGAATATTCTGAAGCATTTCTTTCGCGAGATAATGGTCAATTCTGTAAATTTGCTCCTCCCTAAAAAGTTTTGAAAGCATTTTTTCAAGGTTTTTCGCGGTCTTCGCGTCTTTGCCAAAAGGCTTTTCAACCACAACTCTGGTAAATCCTTCTTCAGGACTGCACGGGATCGTAAGCCCGGACGAAGAAAGTCTGGACGCGATTGACTCATAAAAATCCGGAGAGACCGCCAAATAAAAAATCTTATTCGTGCAAAATTTCCATTCCTGATCAGTCAGAAGCAATTTATCCGCCAATTTTTTATAAGCATTATCGTCGTCAAAGTGCCCCTTCTCAAAATGAAAAAGATTAATGAAGCCCGCCAGCGTATTTCTCTCCTCCAAAACATGCGCATCCAAAATATTCCTGACATGCGCGCGAAATTCTTCATCATTCAAATTACGCCTTGAAAACCCGATGATCTTAAAATGCTCCGGAAGTTTTTTGTCTTTGTATAAATGATAAAGCGCCGGAACTATTTTCTTAGTCATTAAATCTCCGGTAGCTCCAAAAACCACCACAATAGTCGGCATTATATTTTTGTTGTTTCCATCCTCCGCCACTATATAATCATACTGAAATTTAGGATAAAAAAAAGAGGGGCAATATAATATATCACTTTAAATTACGAAACTCGCCGATGGCGCATATTTTGGAGAGACTTGCGCAGCGCGGTCTGGCGCGAGCATGAGGCAAAAATTCAGCAGAATTTTATGCTGTGCTCTCCAAAGTGTGCGCCGAGAAAGAGTTTCGTGATTACGGTATATTAAAAAACCGGCTCGCCATTTATCATTTTTCTCGGCTGTTCGGAGAGAATTTTTCTTGTAAGCGCCACGTCATATTTATACTCTCCACCGCTCCAAGAATAAACTTCCCCTTCCCAAAACCAGTTCTCGCCGTCGCTTGAATTTCCCGCAATATAGACAATCGCCTTTTTCGAGCCGTCTTCATAAATCCTGAAAATATTCGCGTTCCTCACCGAAGCTCCGTCATAGAAAATAGCCGGCAAAATTTTTCCTTCCTTAGTCTTAATCATGGCCCATGAAAATTTGGAATCGTTAATCTCAATAATTCCAAAAAGGTCCGTGTATGCCCCGTAGCTTTTCAAATCCAAGATAAATTCATCCATGCCGTCGCCGTTTAAATCCTGAATTTCAGAAATCTCCGGCACTTCTTCGATTTTAAAATCCAAATCAGGAAAATCACTTAGATCAAAATTAAAAATTGGAGTCAAAAGATTGCCGTCTTTATTCTCAATAGCGGCCTGCGCGCCTGAATTAGCAAAAGTCGTAATAAAAATTTCTTTTTCCCCATCGCCGTTAAAATCAATTTCCTTTTTACGAATATCAGCCTCTTTGACATTTTTTACCAATTCTTTTTCAGTCATTCCCGTCAGCTTCGGCTTATTTTCATCGCCCTTGCTGGTATCTTTTTTTTCGGTGGAAAAAATATTTCCTAAATAAGAGAGAATCTCTTTTTTAAAGTTCATATAAAATAAGCCTGCCGCAAGCAGAATTAAAATGAAAATCAATATTTTCTTGCCTTTTCTTCTTCGCGCCATGCTTTAATTTTACCACATAAACCCCGCCCTTTTCCGCTGAATATTCAAATCCAAAAAAGATTGCTCAAAATTGCTAAGTTTGCCGTAAATAAAGGGTTTTTTAAAAGCGGGGTGAAATTAACAGCCCAGATTGACAGCAACCGCAAGCGCGCTTACTTTAATAATGTACAGGTCTTAAATAAATTTCGAAAGAATTCGCCCTTGAAACAGAGGGGCAAACCCTTTACGGATTTCCGTTAGGGGTAGCTAAAGTCAGGCGCGTAGTGCCGGCGTCCCTGGATTTCCCGGATTCTCTGTTCTTTTTTTTGTTTTTCCGGGACCGGCTGTTAGCGCACGCCGTCCTAAGTTCACGCTTGATTTAGCGGCTGGTGATAAGTATCATCGCCAGCTGCCCGGTACTTTCGACTTTTTGGCCACCGTAAAAAACTTAAAAAAATTTTGCGGACTATCATAGTTTAGTGCCCGGCCACTGACTTGTATAAAGGGGCGCTCTCAAGACCACGAGAGCGCTCCGTAACTTTTTAAATTCGAACCTTAACATTTCAAACCCAATTTTTCCGAAAGGAGGTAATATCCGTGAAAGAAATCGAAACCATCGGATCCATTCTGAAAGCAATTGTACAAAAATCAATGCACAACGTCATTGGCTTAAGTTATGCAAGAGATCTTGAAAGAGCGCTTGAACTTGCAAGAAATCCCAAAGCCGGGTATCGGCGATTTTTTATGGAAAAAAAATCTGGCGGCAGAAGACCGATCGACGCTCCACATGACGATTTAAAATTCGTCCAAAGGGCGATTTACAGAAAACTCCTTTTGAAACATTTTACTCCGTCAAAAATCTGCCACTCTACTCTCGGCAGAAGCATCATATCAAACGCCTACGCGCACCTGGGAGTACCTGCCGATGTCGAACCAAAGCCCAGCAATCTTTCAATCCCATGGAGAGAACCACGATCAATCCACTTGATAGACTTACAAGGAGCTTTCCCGTCCATAAAAACGGAGCGCATAAAGGAAATCTATCAAGACATTCTGCAAGATGAGACTGCGGCGGAAATTTTAACCGAGCTTTCGCAACTAAGAGGCTCTTTGCCGCAGGGCGCGCCAACTTCCCCGCTATTGTTTAACTTCGCCTGCCGCGAACTTGACCGCGATCTTGAGGAGGAATTCGCAGACCCGGACCTTCCTTTAACAAGATATGTCGATGACATTTCTATCACTTCCCGAGATAACCGCGTGCCCCAAAAAAAGCAAAAAATGCTTCGTCTGATCGTGGAGAAGCACGGCTTTAAAATCAAAGAGGAAAAAATCGCGAACTGGCACGTGCGCGAAAAGCCGCTCAACGTAACCGGCATAGCGCTCAATCCCGCAAAACGCGCAATATTTCTGCCCTACAAAACCCGAGAGATCTTCCGGCTTCTGATGTTCAAATCATTCAAGACTCTTTGCGAAGCCAACTCGGAGTGGCTCGAACAAGAGCGGGACATCTCGCTCATGAAGTTCATCACTCACGGCAGAAGGAGGTATAAAAGGGCCTTTGGCAGCATTTGCGGAGCCTCTTCTCTGGCTTTTATGGTCTACGGCAAATATGAAGCGCCAAAACGAATTTTCAACTGGTTTGAAGGATATGACGAAGGCGCATCGTCTGAAGTTTTTCAGGCCATTCTGGACGACATAAGAAACGGATACCTTGTCGGAGAAATTTGGGGATATAATCAATTTTAACCGCCAGCTTGGAATCACCAAGCTGGCGCCCCTCTTTTAAAATCAGCCTTTAGGCAAAAACTTAATCTATGTATAATGGATTATAAAGGGCATTAAGCCCTTTGATGTCTTCGCTCGTTCGGAAATGCAAAAGAAGACTTTTTTCATTACTCTCACTCGGCTCGACAATAAAAATTATAATTATAAATTTAACAACTAATTTAAAAAACATGTTTAAAATAGATTCAAAATTTCAAGACTTTTCTTTGGAAGCCTACAATCCCAAGACCGAGGAAATCGAAAACATTTCAAGCGATAAATTAAAGGGCTGCTGGTACATATTGATTTTCTATCCGGCGGATTTTACTTTTGTCTGCCCCACAGAGCTTGTTGATGTGAATAACCGCTATGAAGATTTTAAAAAATTAAACACCGAAGTAATCGGAGTTTCAACAGACACCGCGCACACACATCGCGGATGGATTCAGATGGAAGAACTTTTGCATGGGTTAAAATATCCGCTCGCGTCAGATCACACCGGAAATTTTTCGCGCGAGCTCGGAATTTTATATGAAGATTCAGGCAAAGCCCAGCGCGCGGCTTTTATTGTGGACCCTGACGGCATACTTCGGGCCGCGGACATTGTTTCAGATGATATCGGCAGAAACGCGTCAGAAATTCTTCGTAAATTAAAAGCACTTGATTTCGTACGCAAAAATCCCGGGAAAGTCTGCCCAGCCTCATGGGATGAAGGCGCGCCCACACTGACTCCGAGCATTAAGCTAGCCGGCAAAGTAGCCGGTGAATTGAAAAAATAATATATAAAACTAAAAAAACAGGGCCGTATCACTCCAGCCCTGCCTGTTTGTACTCGCCTATATTACAGCCCAGTTAGGCCATCCTCTCTCTGGATGTCAGTTCGGCGCCTTTTTTGTAAGCCTCTGCAACTTCATCTTCCGGCGCCTGGTCGGTGGCCAATCCATTGTAAAGTTTTGTTTGCTCTTGCACTTGCTCGCCGAAGCCATTCATATAAAAGTCGGCTACTTGTCCAAATGCTTTGTGCGCCACCTTGCAAACCAGATAGATTCCCTCCTCAGGAGTTCTCATAAACTTCTTGATTTCTCCGAGAATTGAAAAGAAATCCGCGCATAACCTGGAATCATCCAGATTTTTAATATCATCCATCGCCTCCTCAATTCCGCTGTCCTGCATGGTCGGGAGAATATAGAGCGTGTAACTAATAATCCTTTCCGAAAAATCATGCTGGCTCCCTCCGCTCTCCTTTACCGTCGCCCCGACTTTGAGCCAAAACCCTCTTAACAGCAAGTTCTGCTGGAATTCCCGCAAATCACGTTTTTGCATAAAACCTCCTATAGCCTTAAAGAATACTCAACCAAAAAATAGCAAGGCCTCAACCGAAAGTCAAAAATAAACCCCTATCCCCGATTTTTTTGTAAAAACCGCAAAAACGCATGTAAAAAAACTTCTAGGCAACGTCAAAACCTATTCTACGCAAATCTAGCGACCGATACGTTTATGTAGAATGCGATAAAAATCTTAAAATACTGCTCTCCCTCTCACCATAAACGCCAATATCCTATGCGTAACGCTTTAACATATCTCTAAAATAATAAAGCGCCTTACCATTAGGCATTTCATTCAGCTCAAAAATTTCAACATAAGGCTTTATTTCTAAAAAATCCCTAAGGAAATTAATTTCTTTTTCGCATGAAAATGGATGTAGCCATACGCTCTTCTGCAAAGGGTAAAAATCGAGCTCGTTAAGCTTTCTCTGAAAAATTAACCTTTTTGATTTAAATTTTTCGGGAATATCAAACATAACCATCCTCCACTTGCCATCCCATCGTTTTGGATTTTCCAGTTCCAACGTTTCTACAGCAAACTCTCGGACCATGGCGCGGCCTTTTTCTGAAAATCGATAAATTACGCCGTCTTTTCCTTCGCCAACCTTTTCAAACATATTTTTCTTTTTCAAATTATAAAAACTGCGCCAGAGTTTTTGATATCTTTCTCTCTTAGCCTTCTTTCCTGCAGCCGCATTATTGCGAATTAATTTAAAAATACCCGGAAATGCAGCGGCGACGGTTATAGTCCCGCCCAATATAGCCGTCGCCAAAAGAACCTGAACAGCTGAAGAAACCAAAGGATGATTTTTAGCGAACTTTTTAGTTCTTTCTCGAATTTCTTCAGATATATTTGGGTCTTTAAATAATATCGGGGTGTGTTTGGGCATATAATTATTAATACCAGTATACTATATAAATGTAGCGATCGATATGATTGTGTAGTATGATTATATAACTGCTGATAAAAAATGACTTCACAAAAAACGTAAGAAGCCTTGGTTCGAATTCGAACCAAGGCTACTTTGCTGCAAAATTTTTTTGATGCCGCAGAATCAATCTCTTGCGGTATTGAAATGAAAAGCTTTTTGGACCGCCTCAATCGGAGCAGGGTCCGCAGATCGACCACCATAAAGCTTCTCGCACTTCTCCATTTCGATCGGCGGGTAGAACCTGCGAAAGTGGCGAGAACCAAGATCGAAAAGCATTTCAATAAGCTTCCCGATCAAATACATTTCCTCCTCTGTCAGGCGGCTGAACTTGCTGATCCGCTCGAAAGCATCGGTCAATAACTGAAGTGACTTTCCCCACAGAGCTTTCTCCTCATCGCCATCTAAACCGGTTTGAGGAAATCCCATAATAGAAGCGTC
>Ga0209211_10003785_pt1 | contig 24206 bp, 21 predicted proteins | sample RifGroA2_FD_183992 | JGI IMG/M metagenome (GOLD analysis project Ga0209211, IMG submission 183992) | Groundwater microbial communities from Rifle, Colorado, USA - Groundwater A2 (SPAdes) (version 2) | ecosystem: Environmental > Aquatic > Deep subsurface > Groundwater | place: Rifle, Colorado...
CTGGAAATCGAAGATTTCCATCATGCTCAGAAATCGATATTCTTTCACCGAGCTAAAGCTCGGAGCGTGCGAAGTCGATTTCTGACATGTCAAATTTTTATTGGTTAAGGTAAACCTATTTAAACCGAAGGAAATGCACTAAAAAAGAGGAGGGTTTGGCATGCCGAAAAAACAGGGAGAGATTGACGAAAATATCAGGATGGTGAAGGATATGCAGAATGTCTGCATACACTGCATGTCCCAGCTAGACAAGGTGGCCTCCATAATTGAGCTTTCGCCTGCTGAAATAGATATTCTCAAGCAGCCAACAAGAAGCTTCACATTTATAATACCCGTGCGCATGGACAAGGGCACTGTCAGCAGGTTTGTGGCGCACAGGGTCCAGTTCAATGATGCGCGCGGCCCGACAAAAGGGGGAATCAGGTTCCACCCCGACGTTGATTTGGAGGAGGTTAAGACCCTTGCATTTCTCATGACATTGAAATGCGCCTGCGTTGATATTCCATTCGGTGGCGCCAAAGGGGGCGTTGTTGTCAATCCAAAGGAGCTTTCCATAGGTGAGCTTGAGCGGCTGAGCAGGGGCTACATACGTGGAATCCACAGGTTTATTGGCCCGAACATTGACATTCCCGCCCCTGATGTTTACACTACGCCGCAAATAATGGCCTGGATGCAGGATGAATATGAGAAAATTTATTTCGAGCATCGGCCAGGTGTGATAACAGGCAAGCCGAAGCCATTGGGCGGAAGCGAAGTCAGGGACTATTCGACTTCTTATGGATGCGCAGCTGTTTTCAAGGAGATGGTCAAGGAAATGGGCCTCGACAAGGAGCTAAAAATTGTTATACAGGGATTTGGCAATGCAGGCTCTAACCTCGCAAGCATATTATCAGGATGGGGCCATAAAATAATTGGTATCAGTGATTCCAAAGGCGGCATTTTCAGCAATGATGGTCTGGACATCAAGTCATTGCTCGCTTTCAAGGAAAAAATTGGCACTGTGATTGGATTTCCGGGGAGCGCAAGAGTCACAAATGAGCAGCTTTTGGAGCTGGATTGTGATGTTCTTATCCCCGCTGCCTTAAGCAGCCAGATTACAAAATCAAATGCGGACAAGATTAAAGCCAAGATTGTGATGGAGCTTGCCAATGCGCCTGTTACAACCGAAGCCGATGAAATTCTGGACGCTAAAGGGATTGTTGTAGTGCCGGACATCCTGGCAAATGCTGGAGGAGTGGTTGTGAGCTATTTTGAAACTGTGCAAAATCACTATAACTACAAGTGGAAGCAGGAGGCAGTGCTGAGGCGCCTTGACAGGATAATGACAACTGCATTCAGGGAGGTCTATGACAAGTCAAAGCACCATAAGTGCAGCATGCGGAATGCGGCTTACATAGTCGCCGTAAGGCGAGTGCTCGAAGCTGAAAAGCTGAGGGGGACATACTGATTCTCCCCTGACAGTTGGCAGCTCAATATTCCAGTTCAAGGACAGCATTGTTAAAAATGAAATTAAAAATAAACTCCCTGCTTTTTGGGACTGCCGGAATCCCGATAGCAGCTAATCCAAGGACAACTCCAAATGGGATTTCTAAAGTGAAAGAGCTTGGCCTGGGGGCTATGGAGCTTGAATTTGTGCACTCTGTAAATATCACAAAAGAAAAGGCTCCAGAAATCAATGAAATAGCAAAAAAAAACAACGTTGTTCTGACCTGCCATGCGCCTTATTACATAAATCTGAATGCCGTTGAAAAGCCAAAATGGCATGCCTCTATTTCCAGGATTGTCCAGTCTGCAAAAATAACATCATTGTGCGGAGGCTATTCAGTATGCTTCCATCCTGCATATTACCTAAAGCAGGATCCCAAAGATGTATTCAGCAAGGTAAAGGAGGCAATAAGCATAATAGTCGAGGAGCTGAAAAACAGCGGCGTTGAAATCTGGGTTAGGCCGGAAACTGCCGGCAGGGTGGCCCAGTTTGGCAACTTGTCGGAAATACTTGATATGTGTGCGCATTTTGACAATGTCCTGCCGTGCATAGACTGGAGCCATTTGCATGCGCAAAGCAATGGAAAATACAATACAAAAAAGGAGTTTGAGGACGTGCTTTCATTGATGGAAAATAAGCTTGGCAAGCGCGCCATGCAAAATGTGCATTTCCATTGCCAGGGCGTTGCCTACAGCGATAAAGGTGAGAAAAGCCATATCCCGCTTAAGGAATCAGATTTAAACTACACAGAGCTTGTCAGGGCGTGGAAGGAATTTGGGATAAAGGGTGTTGTGATAAGCGAATCGCCAAACATTGAGAAGGATGCCCTGTTGATGAAAAGGATTTATGATTCAGCATAGCAGCGGGCTTTATTCTTGAAAGGAGGGGGATATTTGGCAGAAGGGAAAAATATTAATAAGCACGCCGCAGGTAAAGCAACATGGGGAAAAAAGGTGCAGTTATAATACCATTAGCAGTCTGTTTACTGTTCACTATATCATGCTCCGTATTTGCGCAGGATGAGATTTTCACTGCCAGCGACCTGACTGCAAGCCTGGCAATCTCATCAAACATGGATATTGTGCCTCTCGGCAATAACTGGAGAATCGACAAGCTGAGAGTGGAGCAGACATTTTTCCCAAAAGATGCCTGGAACCAGGATGTCTTGGAATTGGACAATAATCCTGAAGCATCCATAAATGATTCTGCAATAAATTATGTCTGGGAGCCTCCTGGAACCGACTCGGTTGGCTTTGCCATGGACAGCATGGTCAAGGTCACGTATGGCTTTATGCCAGTTGACAGGAAAATTTCCTTTCCTTTGCTTGAGCTGCCTGAAGACCTGCAGAAGTATGTTATCCCGCAAAAGAATATTGATTCGGAAAAAAGGGAAATAATCGAAAAGGCAAGCGAGCTTGCAAAAGGGGAAAGCGACCTTTATGTTGTTGTCTTCAATGTTGCTGAGTGGATACAGAACAATATAGAATACAGCCTCGACAGCCTGACTGCAGAGGCTTCTCAAAAGGCATCATGGGTGCTTGAAAACAAGGAGGGCGTTTGCGACGAGCTTACCTCGCTTTTTGTGGCCATGCTTCGCAGCCTCGGAATTCCTGCAAGATATATAAGCGGCGTTGCCTACACGAATTGGAACAGCCTGAATGATTTTGGGCCGCATGCGTGGGCAGAAGTCTATTTTCCAGGGTATGGGTGGATTCCCTTTGACATAACATATGGTGAGTTCGGATTTGTGGATGCCGGGCATATCAGGCTAAAGGAAAGCCTTGATTCAAACGAGCCAACTGTCAACTACCGGTGGGACGGCTGGCTGGTGGACATTCAAACGCACAGGCTAAAAATCGAGACTGAAGTTGCTTCCTTGGGCAGCAGATTGAATCCAGACCTGATCCTGGATGTGGCTCCACTGAAAGACAGGGTAAAATTTGGCTCCTATAATCTAATTGAGGCTGAAATCTACAATCCCAACAGCTATTATTATCCAACAGAAGTTATAATTTCAAGGTCGAGTGGGCTGGAATTGGTCGGGGACTCCAAGAAGCAGGTCCTCCTTTTGCCCGGGGAGCGAAAGAAAGTTTACTGGGTGATGAGAGTGGACAGCAATCTGGACAAGTCATTTATCTACACTTTCAGGATAATTGTGCAGGGTGCAAGAAATGCAACAGGCACTGCAACATTTGTCTCTTCCGACAGGGACCAAAGCTTTGACCTGGAATACATCAATGGCATACTGGCGCAGAAAATTGAGGAACGGCAAAAAACATACAGCAGGAGCGTAGGGCTTGAATGCAAAACAGACAAGAGCGAATACTATCTTGATGAAATCATAAAGATGGATTGTGACATCAGGAATGAAGGCAATGCCTATCTTAAGGATGTCAGCATGTGCTATGAAAACGACTGCAAAATGCTGGATCTGGGAATAGCTGAAAAAGGCAGCGTCTCGTATGCAATAAAATTTGAAAGCGAGGGTGCGAAGAACCTCGACATTGTCGCAAAGAATGAGTTTATCACAAAGACAGTTGGCCTGTCGCTGACCATGCTTGACCCTCCAATGGTCTCAGCTGAAGGCATCATCACTCCGGAGTCCCTTGAATTTGGAAAATCGTACACCATGGAATTTACACTGCTCAAGGACTCCTTTTCCGAGCCGGTTAATCTCAATGTCAGGATGGCCGGGCCGATGGGTGAGCGGACATGGCAGGTTCCAAACATGAGCCAGGACAGGAAGTTCTATGTGAGCTTTGAGTCCAGCATGCTCAATCCTGGGCAAAATGATTTTGAAATAGTCTTGGACTATGAGGACAAGCTTGGGAGAAAGTTCACAGGAAGCAAGACTTTTGCCATGCAGTTCGACAACCTGAATTTCCTGCAGAGGCTGCAGCTTAAAATGAACAGCTTCGCCAGGAATTTCTCATCCCTTGACATAAAATTGGTGGTCATGATTGCATTTGCCTTTGGAATTGCATTGGGATTCATTTTCAGGCCAAAGAAACACAAGGCTGGCGTTCCCGAGGACTATCTGGAGAAAGTTGAGGGAAAGGGGCTTGATGCCATGGAACCTGCCCATGAAATTGAGCCCGGGGAAATTAAAGGCGATTCCCTTATAAAGCCGTTTCAGCGGACAATTGAAAAGGTGGTGGTGCCTGAATCAAAAAATGAGGAAAAAAGTCCTGAATTGCGTGACAGGCGCAAGGATGACCAGGGCAAAAAGCCAAAACAACCAAAGAAGGCCTGATCCGTTTGGTTTTAAAAAGGGTGTTATTCAGCCAGGCATGTTGCATGGATTTTAGAAAGCATTATAATATGAAAGGAATCTGATGATAAAATGAAAGAAAAATATGAAAAAATTGTGCCCGACACATCAGTAATAATTGAAGGCCTTCTGTCTGCAAAGATCAGGGACGGAAAAATCAGGGCAGACACAGTCATTATACATGAGGCAGTGCTCGCAGAGCTTGAGCATCAGGCCAACCTGAACAAGGCCCTGGGTTTTTTGGGCATTGACGAGATAAAAAGGATTAAGCAGCTTTCTGTCAAGGATGGTTTTGAAATTAGATTCGCGGGAAAAAAGCCTTCTGCAGCTGAAATAAAGTATGCATCATTGGGTGAGATTGACTACATTATCAGGGAGCTTGCTATCGAGGAAGATGCAGTGCTTATGACAGCTGACAAGATACAGGCCCAGATTGCAGAAGCCAAGGGTGTCAGGCTTATCTATGAGAAAATTGAGGCATTGCATAAGAAACTCCTGCTTGAGGATTTCTTCGATGAGACCACTATGAGCGCCCACCTTAGGGAGAATGTGCCGCCTTTTGCAAAGAAAGGAATGCCGGGGAATTGGCAATTCATCAAGGTCAGGGAAAAAATCCTCGCAAGGGAGGAAGTCCAGGATATTTCCAGGGAAATAATAGAGGAAGCCGGAGTCAGGAAAGATGCATTCATTGAGATTGAAAGGCCAGGCTCAACCATAGTGCAGCTTGGCAAGTTCAGGATTGTTATTACGAAGCCGCCATTTTCTGATGGCTGGGAAATAACAGCAGTGAGGCCTGTCAAGAAATTGGGCCTCGGGGATTACAAGCTGTCTGAAAAGCTCAGCAAAAGGATTGAGGAGCAGGCAGAGGGGATATTGGTTGCAGGCGCGCCGGGGATGGGAAAATGTCATGGAAAAGGTACACCCATCCTTATGTACCGTGGTCAAATAAAAATGGTTGAAGATATCAGGGCGGGGGATTTAATCATGGGTCCTGACTCTAAGCCAAGGAAGGTGTTAAGCACTACAAAAGGATACGGTAAACTGTACAGAGTTAAACCGGTAAAGGGGGACCCTTACATAGTCAATGAAAACCATATTTTATCTTTGAAATATAGCACGAGTAAAATTGAAAAAACTACCAATATATCTGTTAAAGATTTCTTAAATTCACCACCACATATTAAAGAGCGTTGTAAAGGATATAGAACTGGAATAGAATTTCCGAAAAAAGAAACCCCAATTAGCCCATATTTTTTAGGAATATGGTTAGGGGACGGTCTTTCTGCAAGCTTAAGAATATCCAATTCTGAAATTGAAATTCTAAGTTTTTTAGATGATTATGCTCAAGAAAATGGGTTGATGCTTAAACAGCATTCATACAAAATGGGAACAACGTGTCAAACTTATGGTTTAACTGTTGGCCATCGGGGGGGAGTTGTAATTAATCCTCTTCTAAATAAAATGAAGGCCCTTAACATAATGCAGAACAAACATATTCCAGATCTTTATAAGATTAATGATTATGGAACCAGATTGGAAATTTTGTCTGGTCTGATAGATACAGATGGCTATTTATATGCAAATTGTTTTGAAATTGCTACAAAATTTGAAAAATTAAAGGATGATATCCTGTACCTCGCAAGGTCAGTTGGTTTTGCGGCATATAGCAATGACAAATACGTGAAAAATAGAAAATATTATCGAATAAGAATATCAGGCGATATTTCAAAAATACCGACAAGGATAAAAAGAAAGCGAGGGCATGCAAGGGAGCAGGTTAAGAATGTTTTAAGGACTGGAATAAAAGTTGAAGATATCGGATATGGCGACTATTATGGCTTTGAATTAGATAAAGATGGTTTATATTGTTTAGGCGATTTCACTGTTACACATAATTCAACCTTTGCGCAGGCCCTTGCAGAATTTTATGCTGGAAAAGACAAGATCGTCAAGACAGTTGAGGCCCCAAGGGACCTTGTGCTGCCTGACAATGTCACCCAGTATGCCATCAGCCATGGTGACGCCCAGGAGATTCATGACATTTTGCTTCTGTCCAGGCCCGATTATACCATATTTGATGAGATGAGGAATACAGATGACTTCAAGCTGTTTGCCGACTTAAGGCTGGCCGGAATAGGATTGGCAGGGGTTGTCCATGCAACAAATCCGATTGATGCCATCCAGAGGTTTGTCGGGAGGATTGAGCTGGGCGTGATACCGCAGGTTATAGACACGGTGATTTTCATAAAAAACGGGGCTGTGTTCAAGGTGCTTTCGCTGAACATGACAGTCAAAGTTCCATCAGGCATGACAGAGGCTGACCTTGCCAGGCCGGTAGTTGTTGTTAATGACTTTGAGACTCAGAAGCTTGAATATGAATTGTACAGCTACGGCGAGGAGACTGTTGTAGTGCCTGTCAGGGGCGAGCAGCAGGCCAAGCCAGCGCATAAGCTCGCGGCCAAATCAATTGAGCAGGAATTCAGGAATTACACGGCAAACCCCAAGGTGGAGATGCTTTCAGACAACAAGTGCGCCGTTTATGTTGCAGAGAATGATATCGCAAGGATTATAGGCAAACAGGGACAGAATATCAACGGCATTGAGGAAAAATTGGGGCTGTCAATTGAGATTAGGGACATCATGGACAAGCCAAGGGGAAGTGATTCCCAGGAAGCGCATGAAGGCCTGGAATACGAGGTTAAAATTATGAAGAAAGGCGTTGTTTTCCAGCTCGGCCATGAAGCTATTAACAAGGATGTTGATGTATTTGTCGCTGGTGATTATCTGCTGACGGCAAAAGTCGGCAAGACAGGCATAATCAAGGTGCACAAGAACAACAAGATTGGAAGGATTCTTGTTGATGCTGTGAACTTCGGGGAGAAAATAAAGCTTGTTGCGAAATAGGATTGTCATAAAGATATGTAAAAAATCTAAGCGGGACAATATTTTCTTATTTGGATGTTATATTCTTTTGTTGATATTTCATTTGTAAATTGTCCCCTGAAGATTGATAAAATATTTTTTCGCATGATGAATGTGCTTGCCCACCTGCTATAAGACAGCCAGCCCTCAATAAAATCATAAATGGCATCGTAGCTAACCAATTTGCTGTAATATTTTGCACAGAGCTGCGACAGGTTTATGCGAAACTTCCTTATATTGCTTTTTTTCAGCAGCTTATGGTAATAAAATATCTTGAATCCCAAAAATGTTGTGCCTTGCATGACTAAAGAGATTTTTGACTTATCAGGATGCAGTTCTATTTTTAGGCTGGCTTTGAGGAAATTATTTATCTCTGACTTGCATGCTTCTAGGTTCCATTTGTTATTGCCCAAGATGACAAAATCATCAACATAGCGGATATAATAGTTTACCTTAAGTTTATGCTTGACAAAATAGTCAAGCTCGTTGAGGTAGACATTCGCAAAGAACTGCGAGGTCAAATTTCCAAGAGGCATGCCTTTTTTCCCTTCTTTCGGCAATATATGATTTGCGAGAATCTGTTTTATAAGCCACAAAATCCTTTGGTCTTTTATTCTTTTCTTTATTGCCCCCATTAGAATTTTATGGTCGATATTTTCAAAATATTTCTTTATGTCAGCTTTTAAAATATAGCGTTTGAGGGTGTTGTTCCTGCTCACTTTTCTTTTGAAATAGTCAAATCTTTGCAATGCTTTCAAAGTTCCCTTGCCTTTCCTGTTTGCATAAGAGTCATGGATAAATGTTTTTTCAAATATTGGCTCAATAATGTTGCATAAAGCATGATGCACAACCCTGTCACGAAAATCTGATTTGCTTATCTTCCTTGTTTTCGGGTCGCGGACAATGAAATTTACCAATGGCTTTGGCTTGTAGCAATGCAAGAGAAGCTCGGATTGTAGAAGAAGCAAATTTTCTTTTAAATCCTCCTCAAATTCAATTACATAATGCCTTAATGTTTTGTGCTTTCTGGCCTTTTTGTAAGCAAGAAAAAGATTTCCATAAGAGCAAAGTTCTTGCCATAAGCATCTGGGCTTTGTCATTATAAGTGTCTCAGCATCTTTCTGGGCTATTCCACGCACGAAGTTGTTGGAATTGTCCACGTTCCTGTCGTTGGCATTGAACCTTGAATCGTTGTCAAACCTGTTCAGCCTGGAAGCCCGAGCAACTTGTAGCCCTTTTGCTGTATCTTGCACTGCTGTTTCATCACAAGCCTTGGCTTGTTTGTCACAGCTGTATTTCATGACAGCATAAAAGCTGCCATAGCAAAAGAGCGTGTAGTCCAGCACTGCCTAATAAAAAGCAGAAATGCTGAGACAAAGGCTAAAGAAGAATGAGGGTATTTATTGTTTTTGCTTTGCTGCAAAATAATTTGTCGCAAGCTGCAATAATGCTGTTGCCCTGCTGTCATTTAGATGATTTACAGCCAGGGGGTCTTTAAGTATTGCATCATAAAGTTGGTCGTATGGATTTTGCAGCGCGTCGCCTTCGGCGATTTTTTTCTCTAATGGTACCCCACGCACGAAGTTGTCGGAATTGTCCACGAGCCTGCCGACGGCAAAGAACCTAGAACCGCCGTCAAACCAGTACAGCCAGGAAGCCCGAGCAACTGCTCCTTCTTGTGCATGCTCTGCAATATATTTTGGATTTAATGCCCAGATTCTTGTCTTTGCTATTTTTCCTTCTTTATTGAGCAGTTCCATGTTTGCAATATATTCCTGCAAATTGCCTCCGCCGTATTTTTGGATGGCAAGCAATAATTGGTCTTGTGTTTTAAATTCCTGTGGCTTTGATGTGTCAATTTCAAAATAACCCAATTCATCGTTTCTGTTGTCAAATTTGAGCTTGAGATTATCCACGTCTGTTTTCAGAACCTTGTCAGATTTGAGAATTGCGTCCAGGTCATTTTGTTCTACTTTGTAATTATGAGCTGGAGATAGAAGTTGCCTTGTTGCTTCCCCTATATGCTTAAGAATTGGATTTAAGTCCCTCATTGTGCTGTAAAGATAAGCTTTTCCATCTTCAAAAGTGTAGACATTGCCGTCTGCTGTGTAGAACCATTTATTTCTTAAGCTGAAGTCAGTCTTTCTGTCCCTCATTATTTCATAAGCATGCTGGAATGTTTCAGGCCTTATTTGAGAATAGCCTTGGAGAAGTGTGCCCTGAAAATTTTCAAGTTTGCCTTGCTCATTCACGCTGGCTGCTGATAAGCCTGGTTTTGCGATAGCTGTTTCCAAAGTTTGTTCTGTCATTTTGATTGCCTTATTGCCTTATAGAGTAAGCCACACTAAGAAAAGCTTGTTTATAAAGCTTTGCATTTTTTAACTATTAAGAAGTAACAACATTTATTCGGGAAGTTTTATAAATCTTCAGCATTAGTCTGGCTTTAAGATGAGGCAAGAGATTAGCAACTGGTGGGAGCAGGCGAAAGAGGATTTTGATGCAGCAGAATATAATTTCGAAGGAGGCAAGTTCTATTTGGCTGCCTTTATGTGCCAGCAGGCAGTGGAAAAATCGCTCAAGGCATTGTTCCTGCTTGAAAAAAAAGGCATTGTGCCGCAATCTCATTCACTGATATACCTGGCTTCAAATACCACAACCCCTAAGAAATTTTACTCTTTTCTCAAGGAGCTGACGCCTAAGTTTATAGATACCCGCTACCCGGATGCGTCAGTTGATTTGCCATCCAGGATTTATGACAAGAATAACACTGAAAAGATTGTAAAGGGCTCTAAAGAGGTTATGAAATGGGCAGAAACGAAATTAAAATAGATGCAAGTGCAAGGGCTTTCATAAAAAAGGTAAAAAATGAGTTCAGGCCGTCTAAAATTATATTTTTTGGGAGCAGGGCAAATGGCGAGTTTAGGGAATACAGCGACTACGATTTCATAATTGTGTCTGACTCATTTCTGGACGTGCATTGGCTTGACAGGATATCGAAAATCCTCAGGCATTGGGATTCTGACAGGAACATAGATGTACTGCCATACACAACAGATGAATTTGCCCATAAAAAAAGCAATTCAAGCATTGTGAAGGAAGCAGTAAGGAAAGGGATTTCAGTATGAGTGTTAGCTTCAGCTGAAATCCCAAAGGTTAAGGCCAGATGCTACATCAAATTTTCTAATTATTAACCTACATTATATGTAGTTTATACTAAATATATTAGATATTATCTTACATAATAAGTAATATTTTATCATAATAGGTAACTATTTCATAATAACCGTCTTATTTTCTTACATAATAAGATTTGATTAGACAAATTAAGTATAAATAATACATTATTTTTGAGTTTAATCCTACAAAAGCAGTAATAGAGTACACAAAATAAGTATAATAATAAAATATATATACTCTTTATCGCACATAATAAGAAACAGATTCACGAATTGATTATAATAATCTTACATTTACAGTAAATGTGAAGTTAATTTGGTTAAAAAAACTTACAAAATAAGTATTGGGCATAGAAAAGTGCCTCATGAAATTTACCATAAGAATAGAGACCACTTTGAAAGGCTGGCGGGCCTGATTGAGGAAATCAAGCGCAAGGAGGACATCTCCTCCGAAGAAATTCTAAGCATTTTAGCCAGAAAAGAAGAGCTTCTTGCAGCGCCTGTTTCGATATTCAGCTCATGGCTTGGCCCATTGGAATCACTGGTCAAATTTATGAAAGAGAATATGAAACTTAGTTTCGCTGAAATCTCAAGAATCACCAACAGGGACCAGAGAACAATATGGATTACTTACAATAATTGCAGGAAAAAGAATCTTGAGATCCCGATTCTGAATGAGCATTTCATTCCGCTGGATATCTTCGCCAACAGGCAGCTGAGCATCTTGGAAAATCTTGCGGCCTACATGCACGAGCAGCTGGGGCACCCGCTCAGGGACATAGCCAAGCTGACTAAAAAGGACAGCCGGACCATCTGGACGGTTTACCATCGGGCCAAGAAAAAAAGAAAATGACACCTGAACAAGCAAAGAAATTTGTAATTTTCATCATGGTAGTTGCGACACTGGGATTCGTGATGAACTTTGGGCTGGATGGCGGCCCAACTGGCTTTGCAACCCTTGATTATGCAAGCATAGACAGCATTGTATCCGTTGATGCTTCCCAGCTCAAATACGACCTGATTGCCGGCGAGACAAAGCAGGCAATTTTCTATGTGAAGAACCACCTGGCCGATAAGCCGCTGGAAGTTGATTTGGAAGTTTCGGGCAAGGCGGCAAACTTTATTTCCCTCCAGGAAAGGCATGTTATTGTCCCGCCCAACAGCATAAGGGCTGTTGAGATGCTAATAACAGCAAGCCTCGAAGCCATTCCGCAAGTGTATTTCGGCGATATCGTCGTTTCTGCAGAAGGACGTGGAAAATTATTGCAGATTCAGGTAAATGTGAAAAAACGCATCCAGGAAGCGCTTGAATTCAGGCTCGAGCCGCAGAAATTGGTAATCAATCCCGGTGAGGAGCTTGGCTTGGCTCTGGACATAACAGATATGGGGACTGAGAGTGCAGCAATCCAGGTCGAAATGCGCATGTACCGGGGAAGCAGTGTTATCTGGGAAACAACTGATGATATAGGGGTTGAAACAAAGCTTACAAAGAATTATGTAGTAAAAGTCCCGGAAACTGCAGAGCCTGGCGTTTATAATATTGACATGAAAATATCTGCAAGAATGGGCCAGCAGTATGGGGTATTCGAGAGAAAGAAACAGGTGACTGTTGAACGAATACTCTCCGTTGAAGCCCCTGCCAAAACCAAGAATACATTGCTCTGGTGGATTGTTTCCACAATAATCATGGTTGGCCTTCTGCTAACAGGAAGTGCATTGGTGCGCCAGGAAGTAATAACCCTGCCCAGATTCATGAAAGTGCTGAAGGTTCACCCTGACTCTGGAAAGGACAGCAAGCAGTATATTAGGGAAGGATTCAGCTATATTATAGATGAGCGCGGCACAAGGACAAGCTACCAGACTATCAGGATGCTGCATGCCGAAGGCTTCAAGGTGCTGTGCATAACACGCCTGAATCCAAAATTGCTGACAGAAGAAGTTCCCGAATTCCGGCTGGCGGCAATATGTTGGCTGACAACCCAGGAAGGCCAGGGAATGATCGGGCCAACAGATATTGAAGGGATTTACAATGCAATAGACAAGGCCATTGTGGATAACCCGCGCTCTGCAATAATTGTTGATGGATTATCATTCCTGCATCTCAATGCGGGGTTCAATCAGGTTATGCTTTTGCTGCAGTACATCAAGGACAGGATATCTGCTGCGCAGAGCATATTTATTGCGCCTCTGAACAGCAAGGCGCTTTCAAAGCTTGAAATTGAGCAGATTGCGGAAGAGATGAAAATCCTTGATGGCCGCAGGGAAATACTTCTGGCCATTTACAGGTCAGACGATAACGAAGCCCCTGATACAGCTGCCAAAATTCCTGTTACTAGGCAGCTATTCGAGTATGTAAAAAAATATTCAGACTCCGGAATAAATGAGGACAGGATTATTGCAGCCTTAGTTGCCCATGGCTGGAGCAAGGCCACAGTAAAGCATGCGCTTGACCTTGCCAAATATCCAGACAAGTATGCTGAGGAACTAAAGGGATTGGACATCGATGCCGGCCAGCTGGCCCCGGTTGGAAAAATGAAAAAAACAGTCGACCAGGTTGAAAAGAAAAAATCCATAGCGGCATCTGAGGCACAAGAGCCTACAGATGAAGGGTCAGCTGGAATTCAGCTTCCAGGCGCAACTATGGACGAAGAGCCAGCAATAGCCGAAGATGACGCTCCTTTTGGAGAGGCGTACAAGCCAGAAGCCATAGAAATCAAAAAAGAGAAAACAGCTGTAAAAGATGAAGAGCCATCAATGGTAAAGGAACAGCAAACCATTCCAAAAGCAGCGGAAAAAGCTGAAAAAAAGTCTGAAAAAAGTGAATTTGACTGGACATCTGAAAATGGTGTTTCAGGAAAAATCGCAGCTAAAAGTGGCCAGGAGAAGGGAAAAATTGCAAAGCCGGAATTGGAGAACATAAGGGAGCCAAAGATTGTTGATAAGATAGAAACGGAATATGACCAAATCAAAGAAGAAATAGAATCGTCCATGTCAGGAAACCAGAAACTGGCAAGCCTGGACATGCAACTCAAGCTCCTGTCGCAGGACCTGCAGGTCGCTGATATCACGGATGATCCAAAGGACATTGAGAAAGTGAAAAAGAAGCTGGATGAAATCAAGAGGAAAATAAACGCCAAGGGCTAAGATTTAAATGCCATTGGAAATCCATGTGCATGGGCAATAGAGGGCGATAAAAATGCTGGAATTGAGATTTATCAGGGAAAATCCTGATGTTGTCAAAAAGGACCTCAAGAGAAGAGGCTACGAAGACTGGTCAGCAAGAGTTGACAGTCTCCTGGGCTTGGATGCAGAGCACAGGAAATTGATAGGCAGGAGCCAGGAGCTAAGGGCGATGCGCAACAATCTTGCCCAGGAAATTAATGAACTGAAAAAGCAGGGCAAGGATATAGCAGCCAAGGTGCAGGAGGCAAAAAGAATTCCCGGGGAAATTAAGAAAATTGAAGAAACACAGAACCAGACTTCCGAAAAAATAAGCAGCATGCTTTACCAGATTCCAAATATCTTGCATGACAGCGTGCCAAATGGCCAAACACCGGATGACAATATTACCGTGAGGGAGGTTGGAAAAATACCTGAATTTGACTTTAACCCTAAAAGCCACGTTGATTTCCTGGATGCCGGCCTTGCCGATATTGAAAGGGCGGGTAAAATCAGCGGAGCCAGGTTCTATTACCTGAAGAAGGAGCTGGTGCTGATGGATTTTGCGCTGCAAAAGCTTGCCCTGGACTTGCTTTACAAGAAAAATTACACCCTTGTCCAGCCGCCTTACCTTATGCACAGGAAGCCATACGAGGGCGTTACTGACCTCAAGGATTTTGAGGATGTTATGTATAAGATTGAAGGTGAAGACCTTTACCTGATTGCCACCTCAGAGCACCCCATGGCTGCAATGTACATGGATGAGGTACTGGATGAGTCGCAATTGCCAATCAAGCTTGCTGGCGTTTCTCCCTGCTTCAGAAAAGAGGCGGGCGCGCATGGAAAGGACACAAAGGGGATATTCAGAGTGCATCAATTCAACAAGGTAGAGCAATTTATTTTCTGCAAGCCAGAGGATTCATGGCAGCTTCATGAGGAGCTACTGAAAAATGCAGAGGATATTTTCAAGAAGCTGAAACTGCCTTACCGCGTCGTGAACATCTGCACAGCTGACATCGGCACAGTTGCTGCGAAGAAATATGACATTGAAGTCTATTACCCTGTACAAAAACAATATCGCGAAGCCTGCTCAATATCAAACTGCACTTCATACCAGGCGGCGCGGCTCAATGTGAAATATCGTTCTGCAGAAGGCAATAGATATGTGCACACATTGAATGCGACTGCAGTTGCCACAACAAGGGCAATGGCCGCAATCATTGAGAACTATCAAAACAAAGACGGCTCTATCACAATTCCCACTGTGCTTCACAAGTATATGGATGGTTTGAAAAAGATTAAACCTTAGGAGGCGGGATTATGGGAGAGGAAATTAAGGACAAGAGAAAAATAATCGAATTGGTCCGTGAAATCACAGATTGCTGGAACAGATCTGTAAAGCCCGGGGAAGAAGGAACAAAAGCCAAGATTCAGATGTTTGAAAAGGTTGAAGAGCTGCTCAAAATTGATGTTGCACAAGTGCAGATGGACAAGATTGTTGCCCAGCTTATTGAAAAATCCAAGCTGGAATTGACTAAGGTAATAATGGCTGAGGAAAAATACAGTCAATTGGACAGGGAAATAAGAGAGGCTATCACAAAGCTTTATCAATCCGTGGATGCATTTAAACAGGGCAAATTGATGTGGGACCATGTTACAATCCAAGACAACGTGCACATTCCGACTTTGGTTATCTCCAACGCTGCACATCAAGAAATAGACATCAGCAAAGGCATTGAAAGGCTTGCTGAGGATCTCAAGAAAATCATGAAACACTTGGAAAAGGATGTTTAATTTATTATTCTTTTTCTATTAAATGGTAGTAAAAATGCTAATCTTTTTATGCTTGTAATTGTGCCTATTTAGATTACAGGGAACTAATATGAGTCGAAGCGCGCTTGAAATTACGGCCAAGAAATTGGGAAGTCAGTTTGCTAGAGTAAGCCCTTTTGATTTGGAAGATGTGCAGGCACACTGGGACCAAGGAAAATTTACGCAGAGTGTATACACTGGCATACCACCTGATGCAAATGGAAAACATTATTTTGTCAAAAGACTCTTTAATGCCCCTTCGCAGGGTTTTCGCACAATTTCAGGCAAACCAGTCCCGGCAATTGAGCAAATTAGGGGGCCGCGGGAAGTTATACTGGGATTAAGAAAAGACCCGGCTTACATCAATTTTCTTTTGTCTATGTATCAGTCTTTGATAAGTGAGGGTATTTATCCTCCTGACACAGAAGTTAGAGATTTTTATGAGAAAGGCATCGGGAACATTGCCATGTTAATGCCACCTTTGGAAACATTTACAACTGATAGAAGCTTTATGCACGGCACAAGCAACCAGAATTTGCCAGCAAGGATGAAGGAAATACAAGGAATGCTGGCAGCGAAGGGAATCGCCGAAGATTATGCGACATTGGACTTGGAATTTGACAAGAATTATGGAAGAGATGAAAAGGGACAGATATATTATTTGGATATGGGCATCATTAAGCCCAGGCACCTGCATGAAGCACAGAAAATATTCAGGTCTTAGTCTTTTTCCTGCATAACTTTAAAAACAATCAGCTCTTGGTCTAAACCATGACAGTTTTCAAGGATATGCTAGGGAGCGGGGAATCGCTTTTCAGGAACGATGTGGCTCTTGACTTTGATTACATGCCAAAGGCCATTAAGTTCAGGGAGAATGAGCAAAGGCAAATAGCCTCATGCATGAAGCCGTTGTTCTCCCAGAGAAATGCCAGGAATGCAGTTGTGTTTGGCGCGCCTGGTGTTGGAAAAACACTCGCCTGCAACCACCTGATTGAGGAGATAGAAGAGGAAAGTGACGAAATTTTTACAATCTATGTCAATTGCTGGAAAAATGATTCTTCCTATAAGATATTTGTCGAGATTTGCCACTTGCTGGGCTACAGGTTCACGCAGAACAAGAAAACAGAGGAGCTTTTCGCAGAGATAAAAAGAATAGTCAACAAGAAGTCTGCTGTTTTTGTTTTCGACGAAATTGACCGCGCCAAGGATTATGACTTTCTTTATTCGATTCTTGAGGATATTTACAGAAAAACCGTTATTTTGGTAACCAATTTCAAGAACTGGATTGTCAGCCTTGACCCAAGGATAAAATCAAGGCTCATGCCTGAAACAATTGAGTTCCTGCCTTACAACCCGGACGAGACAAGGGGGATACTGAAGGAAAGGATGGAATATGCATTTGTGCCTGATATCTGGGAACACGATGCCTTTTCTGTCATTGTGGGAAAGACAGTTGAAACCGGTGACATAAGGAGGGGGCTTTATCTTATGAAGGAATCTGCGAATTGCGCAGAGGATGCAAGCTCAAGAAAAGTCAGGCTGGACCATGTCAAGAAGGCAATGGAAAAGATACAGGATTTCTCAGTGAACAGCAAGGATGAGCTTGAGGACGATGTAAAAAAGCTGCTTGACCTGATCAGGGAAAATTCCGGCAAGAAGAGTGGCGACTTGTTCAGGGCATATGAGGAAGCAGGCGGCCAGAACAATTACAAGTGGTTCCAGAGGAAAGTGGCCAGGCTTCGGCAGGGGAGGTACATCACAACCGAGAAGATTACAGGCGGCCCAGAAGGCACAACTACGATAGTGAAATATTCTGGCGAAACAAAGAAGTTGACAGAGTTCTGATGCATAAGCGCTATATCAAGTCCAGGTTCTTGAAATCCAAATCAATGCTGTCCACGCATTCAAAGTTCACATAATCCTCAACAGGAATCCATGAAAACTCCGTATGCTCGCGGCTCAGCATGACTCTTCCGGAGGGAACCTCCACCAGGAAGGGGTGCACGACAAAGATTATGTCTTCTGCCATGACTTCAAAGGAACGGCCAGGCCTGATTACCCTACCCAACAGCCCAGTTTCCTCCTTCACTTCCCGGATAATGGCCGCTTCCTTGTGTTCCCCGTTTTCAATTTTGCCGCCTGCATTCTCCCACTTCCCGGGGTAGTATTTCTTAGCAGGCGATCTTTTCATCAAAAGAATAAGGCCATTGTGTTTTATGACGCCAACTGCAACATTCATTTTTTCCATGGAAAGTTGGGAAAGCCATGAGTATATAAAATTAATTCAAAAAAGAAAATAAAATTTATTGGCATGCCGTGGATTTACGAGCATCCCATTGAATTCCCACAGTTCAGGCACTTGTAGCAGCTCCCGTTCCTGACAGTTATGTGCCCGCATTCATTGCAGGCAGGTGCATCCCCCATCATTTCGCTCAGCTGCTTGTCAAGCACACTGCCGCCATGGCTTTCGCCTATAATGCTTGACGAAATCTCAACATTTGCGCCAGCTGAAACAGTGCCTTCGGTCTGCCTTACTGATGTGTCCAAAGGCTGGGAAAGTTCCATTGGTGTGGGGTCAACAGGCTTGACATGGACAAAATCAGTCCTTCCAAGGTATTTCATGCCCAAAAACCTGAATACAAAGTCAACCACGGATGTTGCCGACCTTATGTTCGGGTGGTTTGTCATTCCATTGGGCTCAAACCTCGTGAAAGTGAAGATGTCGACAAATTTTTCAAGCGGCACGCCGTGCTGCAGGCCAATTGAGACTGAAATTGCAAAGCAGTTCATCATGCTCCTGAATGCCGCCCCTTCCTTGTGCATGTCAACAAAGATTTCCCCGAGCACGCCATCAGAATATTCCCCTGTCCTAAGGAAAACCTTGTGCCCGCCAATCCTGCTTTCAACTGTTGTGCCTTTTCTTTCCTGTGGCAATGGCATTCTCTTGCCGCGCGGAAATGCCTCAATTACAGGCATTGCTTTCAGCTCTGCCTTGGCCGCGGCTGCCTTTTCTTGCACAGCAATGGCTTCAGCTGATTTATCAGCCTCAGATTCCTGTGTTTCGGTTGACATGGCAGTGTTCAGCGGCTGGCTGGACTTGCACCCATCCCTGTAAAGCGCAATTGCCTTGAGCCCCAATTTCCATCCATCGACATAGATGTTCTTTATGTCTTCGACTGTTGACTCACTTGGAATGTTGACTGTTTTTGATATTGCCCCGGAGATAAAAGGCTGGACTGCTGCCATCATTTTCACATGGCCCATTGGCTCAATGAATCTCTTGCCTGTCCCGCACTTGTTGGCGCAGTCAAATACCGGCAGATGCTCTTCCTTCATATGCGGCGCTCCTTCCAAAGTCTGGCTGCCGCCGACATAAACTGCTGCTTCCTGCACCTGTTTTGTTGTTAATCCTTTTTTCTTCAGCTCCTTTGGATTGATATGAGGGGTCCAGTCGTCGAATCCCTTGGTGGCAGCCACATAATCGCCTGCTGCCTTGATTTGCTCTGCAGTGAATCCCATCCTTTTCAGGGCTTCGGGGTTTACGTGCGGTGCATTTTCCAGAGTTGCATGGCCAAGAACATATGAAATCATGTCCTCGATTTGCCCCTCGCTGTAGCCTAGCTTTGCCAAGGCCCTTGGGATTGACTGGTTTATTATCTTGAAATAACCGCCGCCTGCAAGCTTTTTCCATTTTACAATTGCAAAATCAGGCTCAACTCCGGTTGTGTCGCAGTCCATCAATAGGCCAATTGTGCCGGTTGGCGCGATGACAGTTGTCTGGGCATTTCTGTATCCAAAGCTTTCGCCCATCTCAACTGCTTCGTCCCAGTCCTGCCTTGCCGCCTCGAGGATGTCCTGCGGGCATTTCTTGACATCTATCTTGTAAGCAGCATCCCTGTGCTTGTTCATGACCTTGAGCATTGACTCCCTGTTATTTGCATAATCAGGGAATGCCCCGAGCTGTGATGCCAGTTCAGCGGATGTTTTGTATGAATGGCCAGTCATGATAGCTGTCAGTGCAGATGCAATTGACCTTCCCTTATCGCTGTCGTACGGGATTCCTGAAACCATAAGCAGTGTTCCAAGATTTGCATAGCCAAGCCCAAGGGTCCTGTAATCATGGCTTCGCTGCGCAATTTCCTTTGTTGGATAAGAAGACATGTCAACTGCAATTTCCTGCGCTATGATAAAAAGCCTGATAACATGCCTGTATTTTTCAATATCAAAATTGCCTTCATTGTCAATCATTTTGATGAGGTTGATGGATGCCAGGTTGCAGGCAGTATTGTCCAAGAACATGTATTCAGAGCAGGGGTTAGAGGCATAAATCCTGTCGGTATTGGCGCAGGTATGCCAATCATTGATTGTGGTGTCAAATTGCACACCAGGGTCTGCGCATTCCCAGGCAGCCTGTGCTATTTTCTGCATCAGTTCCCTTGCATCATATTCGTGCGCCATTTCCCCATTAGTCCTGTTTCGCGTTTCCCATTTCTTGCCATTCAGGTATGCATTCATGAATTCGTCGCTTATCCTTACAGAATTGTTTGAGTTTTGGCCTGAAACTGTTTTGTAGGCCTCGCCATTAAAGTCAGCTGGGAATCCGGCTGCAATGAGGATTTTTGCTTTTTTCTCTTCCTTTGCTTTCCATTCAATGAAATCGACAATTTCAGGATGGTCCATGTCCAGGCAGACCATTTTTGCGGCCCTTCTTGTTGTGCCGCCTGATTTGGTTGCCCCGGCGCCCCTGTCAAAAACCTCGAGGAAGCTCATTAGCCCTGATGATGTCCCGCCGCCGCTGAGCTTTTCATACTTGCTCCTTATTTTGGAAAAATTAGTGCCGGTTCCTGAGCCAAACTTGAACAGCCTGGCCTCGCTCTTCAGCAGGTCAAACATGGACATTAGGTCGTCATCCACTGATTGGATAAAGCACGCAGAGCACTGCGGCCGTGAATAGCTGTCCTCTGTCAATGTGACCTGGTGATCATGAAAATCATAGGCATAATTTCCGCCGCTGCCCCTGATGCCGTACTGCTGGTGCAGCCCTGCATTAAACCAAACAGGGGAATTGAAGGCTCCTGTCTGCGTAATGAGGACATAATCAAGTTCAGCCTCAAAGGCATCAGCATCCTCCTTGGTTGCGAAATAATTGTGCTGTTCCCCGAAAGTCCTCATGCTGTGGGCAATCCTGTGCACAACCTGCCTTGCGGATGTTTCATGCCCTGTTTCAGGCACGCCTGCCTTCCTGAAATATTTTGAGACAATGATGTCGGTCGCGAGCTGGCTCCATGTTTTTGGGACTTCGGCATCGCGCATCTCGAAAACAACCTTTCCGTCCGGCTCTGTAATGATGGAGCTTCTCCTTGTGTAAGTTATTGAATCCAGTACATCCTCTCCCGGCTTAGAGTAGATCCTGTTGACAGTCATTCCTGATTTTGATTTTTTCCTTAGAAGCTTTGATTCCATCTATTCACCCCTGAAGTGTTCTGAAGTGTTTCGTTGAGCGCATGGTAACTATCAGCCAAGTTTTGATGCACAAGTGAAGACATACGCCGACACGCAATGCATTACCGGCCAAGGCCACACAGTCCCTGTTTTAGCTTGTCCGTGCTCTGACCCCTACACCACAAGATATAGTGGTACAGGCACATTTTAAGCACAATATGTTGTGTTACAAAGGTTTGCCTAGTATTTAAATATTATGATACTTTATTATAGATACTTCAGTATATATTTTGGGAAAATTACAAATTCTGCGCGAATTTCTAAATGAGTAGGCGAATTTGTGATACTGGACTCCCTGTTTCAGCATGCAAACGGGAATAAGTGAAAAGAAAAATGGCGTTAAACAGGGAATTTAATGCAAAAAAGATTATTTTATAAATAATTGCGTTTTCTCATAGTTTGGTGATTCTCAATGGCGTCTGTACATGCAACGGATAAGGATTTTGACAAGCAGGTTTTGCAGCACAAGGGATTTGTTGTTGTGGATTTCTGGGCAGAATGGTGCGGCCCATGCAGGATTATTGGCCCTGTCCTTGAGGAACTGAGCAATGAATACCAGGAAAAGCTAAAGGTAGTCAAGCTTAATGTTGATGAAAACCAGAAGATCGCCCAGGACTATGATGTCAGGAGCATTCCGACCCTGATATTCTTTAAAGACGGCAAGCCAGTGGATATGGTCATAGGTGCATACCCAAAGCCAGCCTTGAAGGATATGATTGAAAAGATGCTGAAATAGGTTTTGTCCGTTTTTGTCCTGTTCAATTTATTTCTTTAACTATATTTCAGATAATATGCCCCACATTAGCGCATGTTTTATACCCGGCTTCAAATCGTTACTCCACTTTCCCTCAAATCCCCGCAAAGCTTCCCATAATTTTGGTAATGCAGGGCCTTCATTCCAATTTTCCTGGCTGGAATAAGATTAGGCTTCATATCATCAATAAAAATGCAGTTTTCCGGCTTTTTCCTGATTCGCCTGCAGACTTCAAGGTAAATTTTCGTTGGATTCTTTGTGCCCGTTGTAAAATATGGCTTGGCCATGCCCATCCTGTTTGACCTGAATGCCCTGTCGAAATATGAGAATAATTTTCTCCTGATGTTCGCAGATTCGTGCAGGGCTATTGTGTTTGTCAGGGCAACGACATGATAATGCTTCCTTAGCCGCATCACGAGGCCGGTCATTCTCCTGTAGATTCTGCCGTGCCTGAGATAAGTTTCAATCATCATTTTCCGATATGCATTAAATGGCTTTGGGCGCCTGATCCTGAGCGAACCGGCAAGCACACTATAGAATTTCCTGTTGCTGACCCTGCCCTCCATGTACGGCTTTATGATGCTGACAAGGACCCTTTCAAGTTTTTTCTCTGGCACTCCAAAAAAAATAGACATGCCCTTAATAACACCATCATCAGAATTTGACACTATAATCCCCCCTAAGTCAAAGATAATGGCCTTAACCTCACAATTTTTTTTGCCAGCCTTTGCCATTATTCAATCACCAGAAATACTTCTCCATTTTCATTGGCAACGACAGGGAATGTTTCTATGGTTACAGTCTCAAAGTTCTGGCATTGCCCGGATTTTACATCAAAGACCCAGCCATGCAGGGGGCATGTGACCTGGCATCCGGAAAGCATGCCATCCCCCAAAGGCCCGCCCTGGTGCGGGCATGTATTGGTTGTGGCAAATAGCCTGCCGTCAATCTTGAACACTGCATATTTTTCCCCATCGAATTCAACAACCTTGCCTTCTCCCTCAGGAAAATCAGCAATCATCCCTATTTTTATCTGTTGCGCCATTGCAAAATGGAAATAATTATATCTTATTTAAATTATGCCAATGCCATGCTGATAAAAAGGATAATATCCGGCCCTTTGTACAACAACTGCTACGTTATTTATGACGAGATGGGCAAGGATGCAGCAATTATTGATGTGCCGGAAGGTGTTTCTGACAAGCTGATGCATTTTCTAAGAGAAGAGAATCTGAAAGTGACATACATAATCAATACGCACGGCCATTTTGACCATATTTATGAAAATTCTATAATAAGAGAATTTACTGGCGCAAAAATAGTCTGCCATGAAAAGGACAAAGGGATGCTTGCTGACCCCCAGCCAAAGGGCGCATTTCAAAGCTTCAGGCTAAAGCCAACCGTGGCCGATGTTACTGTGAAAGAAGGAGACCAGCTTAAGCTTTCAAAAGTTGCGCTTAAAGTGATGCATACTCCTGGCCACACCCCCGGCTCAATCTGCATATATTGTGAAGAGGAGAGAGTCTTGTTCACAGGTGACACTTTGTTCAAGGGGACCTATGGCAGGACTGATTTGCGGGGGGGCAATGATGCTGAGATGAAAAAAACCCTGCAAAAGCTGGCCGGGCTTCCGAAGGATGTTAAAATACTGCCTGGCCATGACGAGGAAACAACAATTGGCGAAGAATTGTACTGGTTGAAGGAGTTCTGACAGCCATACAGCTACTTATGTAAATCTGCCCAGATTTTCTTGAAAAAAGGCATGGTGAGGGTGGACAGCATAAAGGCAATGGCTGGGACTATTGCATTAATCCATGGGCGCTGTACTTCTATAACCTGCAGATAAACGCCAATGGCTAGATAAGTAAAGAGGGTGAGAAGGGACCTTCTTGTATAGCTTGTTTCCCACTGCTTGTCAATCTCGACACGCCTGTTTCTTTCCTCAATGTTTTTGAGTCTTTGGACCATCTGTTGGGTTGCCATATCAAGAAAGAGAACATTCGTGTTTTTATACTTTACCAGAAAGTAAACTACCGTGGGCTGAAGCCCACAGCGTTTAGTTGAAATCTGTAAGCCGACTCTGATTCCTTACACTTTGGTATTCTTCAAAAGTGTATTTTTGCC
>Ga0209211_10003788_pt1 | contig 24201 bp, 18 predicted proteins | sample RifGroA2_FD_183992 | JGI IMG/M metagenome (GOLD analysis project Ga0209211, IMG submission 183992) | Groundwater microbial communities from Rifle, Colorado, USA - Groundwater A2 (SPAdes) (version 2) | ecosystem: Environmental > Aquatic > Deep subsurface > Groundwater | place: Rifle, Colorado...
GCCGCTTTGGCGGTCAGAGAAATGTCCTTGACGGAAATACCGTAAAGCGCGGCTTTTCGGCGGTCTATCTCAACCTTGGTTTCCGGACTCGGTTTGGCTAAATCATTTTGGACGCCGTAAACACCGCGCATCAGCCGTAATTTATTTTCAATTTTCTCAACATGTCCCTGCATCACTTCATAATTATATCCCTGCACCTGCACGGCAATGGGTTTGGCCGCAGCACCCGCCGCAAATTCACTTTCCTGCAAAATGTACTCAATTTCCGCACCCTTGAGTTGAGCAAAGCCGATAAGTTTATCTTTAATCATATCAAGGACTTGCGGTGACGACCGTTTACGTACCGGTTTCAAATTGACAAGAATCTGCGCCTGCGAACTCCGCAAGGCGCCAACACCGCCTTCAACTCCCTCTCCCTTGCTCGACCCTATGCTGACAGCCGTGTTCAGAACATCTTCAATGCTCATGATTTGTTTTTCAACCAGTTCAGCCATCTCGTCCGTCACCTCGAGCTTCGTGCCCACAGGCATATTCACTTTGACGATAAACTGGCCCTGATCAACCTTGGGAAGGACTTCTTTTTCCAATCTGCCCATAATCATCAGCCCGATCAAGAACGACAAAAAGGCTACGAGCAGAATTTTATATAAAAACCAGTGCTGTTGTTTAATGGTCATGGAAAGAAATTTTTTTTCGAAAGCCAGGGCTTTGTATTTACCTTCCTCGCCCTCACCGGTTTTTTGCTCTTTGAGCTTGATAGATAAAGCCAAAAGCGGCGTGAGCGTGAGCGATATCACCCAGGAAAGCAATTGCGAGTCAATAACCGTCCAAGAAAGGTCTTTGAAAAGCTGGCCGGCCACGCCCGGAACAAAAACAAGAAGCGGAAAAAATACGGCGCAAGTGGTCAGGGTGGAAGAAAGCATGGCCCAAATGACTTCATTGCTTCCTTTTATGGCGGCATCTTTGGCATTCATTCCTTCCTGGCTGCGCAAACGAAATATATTTTCCGTCACCACGACACCATTGTCGATCAGCATTCCGACGCCGAGGGCCAGCCCCCCCATGGACATGGTGTTGATCGTGATATTTGTCGCGAACATCAGAAAAAAAACACCCATGACGGTGGTTGGGATGGCCACAATCACGATCAAGGAAGCATAAAAATTTCGTAAAAAAAACAACAGCACGAGAAAAGCAAGAACCCCGCCCTGCACCGCGGCATCCCTGACGCCCGACAACGCGTCACGGATAAACAGCGACTGGTCATAAATAACTTCCAGCCTCACATTCCTCGAATTCAGTTCTTCCTGAAGGAACAAAAGAGCGGTTTTGACGCGGTCCACGACCTGGATAATATTAGCGTCGGCTTGCTTTTGTATGGATATAGAAATATTTTCCCGCCCGTTAAAACGTGAGATACTGGTTTTTTCCTTGAAGGAGTCCGTAATATCCGCCACTTCTTTGAAAAGAATCAGCCTCTTCTTGAGCCTCTGCCGTTTTGCTTCTTCGCGCACCCCCTCCAGCGTGTCTCTGGCCTCAAATTTGGCGCGCTCGACAAAAACATCTTCCCTTCTTTTTTCTCCGGCCGATTTATCAACACCCGCGACGGCATAACCTATTTCTTCCACAGATTTAAACTCACCCATGGTGCGTATCAAATACTCGTACAGCCCCTTTTTAATGCTACCAGCCGGGTATGACAAGTTTGATTTTTCCAGAGCATCAATCAAGCTGAGGACGGATATCTTAGCGGCATAAATCCGCCCCTGATCCACATCAACCTGAATTTCGCGGTCAAGACCGCCGCTGATATCCGCCGAGGCCACGCCCAGTACTTTTTCCAGATTGTCTTTGACCGTTTTTTCCGCCACCATTTTAAGCTGATCGGGAGAAAGAGGCCCCGTAAGAGAGAAAATGAGGATGGGCCGCGCGAGAGGGTCAAATTTAAGGACAACGGGATCTTCGCATTCTTTGGGTAGCTTTTCTTTCACCAAATCGATTTTTTCGCGAATGGCAAGGGCGGCAAAATCGATATCCGTGCCCCAGTCAAAGGATACGGTCACGATGGACTTGCCTTCCCGTGACACTGATTGCAGCCCCTTGAGGCCGCTCACCGAACCCACCGATTCTTCGATTGGCTTAGTGAGAAGGGTTTCGATTTCCTCGGGCGCGGCATTGGAATAGTTGGTGACAATCGTTAACTGCGGGAAACTGATACGGGGATAGAGTTCCTGGGGAAGTTTGACAATCGCGATTAGCCCCAGAAGAACCAGGCCCGCAATCATCATGATGCAGGTGACCTTCTTCTCAATGGCTATTTCGCAAATGGTCATGGAATCATCCGGAGAATGCTAGACTGAAGCCTCCTGCTGTTCAACGACTTTAACCTCCAAACCGTCCTGCAGTTTCTCAAGGCCCGAGACGCAAACAAGTTCGCCTTCTTCCAGTCCAGCGTCGACTTGCGAATAATCCGGGCGCGTATACCCGATTTTGATATTCCGCTTGGCGACTTTATTGGTGCGCGGATCCACGATAAAAACAGAGGCCTCATCTTCCTTGCCCTGCACCGCGTCCGTGGGGACAATCAGCGCGTTTCTTTTGCTGTAAAGAAGAATCTTGATCCTTGCGAACATGCCGGGCAAAAGCAGGCCTTCCGAATTTTCCAAACGCACGCGCACCGTGGCTGTTCTGGAACTGCCCGTCACCACAGGTGAAATATTTTCCACCACACCTTCAAAGGTTTTGTCCGCGTAAGCATCCACATACACCCGCGCCTTTTGTCCCAGAGCGAGCTTGGCCACATCCTTTTCAACTACGCCGAATTCTGCGGACACCACATCGGTGGCGATATGCGAGCCGATCAGCGTGTTGGGCGTTAACGCCTCGCCTTCTTCAACATAAAGTTCCCCGATCATCCCGTCGGACGGCGCGTAAAGGTTTGACTTTTCGAGCATAGCCTCATTCAACTTAACTTCAAGATCCGCGGCTTCCAGTTCATATTGGGCGCTGTCCACTTCCAGCTTGACCTTGTCCAAAGTCGTCTTCGGGATGCTTCCTATCTGAAAAAGTTTTTTATGCTCCTCGTACTTGCCCTGCGCAATGGACAGAGCGGTTTCCGACTTGTTTTTCTCGGCTTGGGCCTTCTTGAGGCGGATCAAAATGTCATCCTGTTTCAAGGAAACAAGAAGGGCCCCCTCTTCATAGCGCTCACCTTCACGGTAGTTAATCGAATTAATGATTCCCGGTATTTCAAGACTCAGCTTAAACTCCACGCCGCCCTTGATATTGCCCAAAGAGTTAAGCGAATCCTCATAGTTGAATCGCGAAACCTTGAAAGTTTTAACGGGAAGCAAATCCTGTTTCTGCTGCTCGGCAGCCTGTTTTTTCTCAGCCTCTTTTTTTTCCCTTGCTTTGGCCGCCGGCGATACAAACATGTTTTGAAAGATAAAATAGCACAGGGCAATGGCAAAGCCCCAAATCACAATAGTTTTGATCGGAATTCTCGAAAGGAAGGATAACTTTATTTTTTTAAGCGGCCCCGAATCGGCGATTGCCGGCTTTTTCACCTTACGACTAAAAAGAGCCAGCGGCTTGAGAAACGATTGGAAATCTATTTTGCGGATTTTCTCGAAAAAATAGTCAAACTCGCCCTGTTTTTTCCCGCCGCCCCGTTTCGCTGGCTGGGATTCCTGGTTTTTATCCGACGGGTTTGGTTCTGGAGTGCCAGGTATGTCTGCCATAATTCTCTAATTCCATTCTTTCACCGGCAGCATACCGCGCAAACCAACCGCGCGATTCAATGCAACCCGGGCTGAATAATACTCCGCCATGACCTTATGAAACTGAACTTTTTCCTCAAGCAGCTCACTCTCAGCTTGAATATACTCCGATGCCTGAATTTCATTCTGTCCCAGCTTGTGCTTTTGCAATTGCGCCTGACGCATACGGTACAAAAGCTGCTTAATTTCAGACTGGAACTGGATCACCGCCCTTTTGTAGTTAAAATAGGCCTCTTTCACTTCCTTGATCACTTCACGCTCCTTGTCCTCAAGCTTGACAAATTGGTCCATGATTTCGATCTGTGCTTCCTTAAGCCGGTAGACATCTTCAAGATTATCCAATATCGCCACGGAAAATGAGTCTTTTCGCGTCGTCGTTCCTGAGCCGCTCTGGAACTGGCTGACGCTGGGTGCATTCTGGTCGCGATCGCGCGCATACTTGACCGTAGAACCGGCAAAATTCCACGATACTTCGACAAATGATTGCCACTCTGGTTTGCCATCCGGCTTGACCTGAACTGCCGGATCTGCCGTTTCTGTGAAAGCCTCGCCCAAAGCTCCAAACTCCAGCATGATATTGAACTGCGGCAGCAACTTACCCAAGGCGGCGCGCTTGGCCATGATATTGGATCTCAACCGGTTGGCCTCAAGCTTCAAGTCCGGTCTTTGGTCATACGCCATTTCAATGTAATCATCTAAAGGCTTGAGCTGCTCACCTCCATCCAAAACGACTGGATTTTTTTTGCCGTCTTTGGACTTTCCTGTTCTCACATTCGCTTTGGCCATTAACTTTTTGTACGAATAAAACGGAACAAGCCGGATACGGTCATTGATGTCCAGATTCAATTCCTTTTGTAAATCCAGGTAGGCCAATTCATAATCCTGCTTTGACTGTTCCCAGTCATTTTCAATTTGACTTTGCAGCGATTCCACATTCAAGTATTCGATTTCCGAAATAAGCCCCTGTTCCCACTTTTCGCGGCTTTGACCGTGGAATTTATTGGCGAGGCGAAGCAGCTTTTCCCGGTCTTTTTGCGCACTCTGGGCCCGCAAGCATTCAAAATACGCTTCCGAAACTTTCTGAATCAGATCATTGACAATCTGGCTATACTCGGCTTCGGCAGCTCGCAATGTGGCTTGCTCTTTCTGAAAAGAAGTCCAAAGATACCCCCCCCGAAAAATGGGCTGTTTAAAACGCATATGATAACTGCTACCTTTAAACTCCTGACCGCTCAAGCTCCCGTCCCTGTTTTCCCATTCGTAAGTTGCTTCGGCGAACAAGTCCCTAAAAGCCTTGATAACCCGTTGTTTTGCCAGTTTGATTCTTTCGGTGGCGGCCTTGGCGGACATATGTTCCTGAATAGCGCGCTCAATGCAATCGCTAAGACTCCTCTCACCTGGCTTCAAAAACTCGTCCTTGGAAATAACATCCTTTTCGGTGATGATTTTGCGGATAAATCCGTCGGTCAATTCTTTGAATTTGTCTTTTTTATCGCGTCTCAGCTTGTCGAGCCTTTCCTTGAGCGTTTTTTGAGTGATTCCGGAGAGCGGCGGTTCCATGACACGGGGCGAACGATCGGTTTGTTCCGGTCTGATGGCAATCGCGGAATGACTTGTGCGCTTGAACTCCTTGCCCAAGTTATCGTCCGTGTTCACTTCAAAATCCGAATCCGCAAAAGCGCATATTTGGAAAGAAAAGACAAATAAAGTTAAAAGAGCCTGACGTTTTATTATATCGCTAGTTTGATTCATTTTTTTAACCCACGTGATGATAAGTGGTTATGATGCCAATTCATGGATTATAACACATGCCTTTTTGCGGTCAAGCTAAAGCCCCGTCGTAAACACATATATACAGCTATATATATCGGACCAAGACCGGAAGTCTAAAGGAATTAATTCGGAAAATGCGGCACTTGCTGAAACGTTAACATCAATAACTAGCAGTGGTTGGATCGGGATCTCAAATCCTGTCGCAGGAAGCGGGCAGACGCTTTGGAATCCAAAATCACCAGTTTCTTAAAAGCAGGCGCCCGGGGCCCGGGGATAACAAGAAGTGTTTCGCCCAGCGAAAAACCGTCGATCGGAATAACCGCCCTAACAGTCTTTATATTTCTAACCAAATGCGCGGCCAGCTTCTTGTTGTCTTTTGGATTGTCCCTGTATTTTACTTCCAGGATATCCTCAACGAGATATTGCAATGTGGGCTTATCCATCGCGAAATAACAATAGCTCAAAACAAAACACACCACAAGGGGCCTAGGCAAAAAAACGCGCCCATCTCTTGATAATAGATGATTATCTATTATAATTAGATATGACACCGGGAGGAATTGCAAATTATTGGACAGGCACCCGACTTGCGTAAAATGAGCAGCGAAATGTCTTCCAAAGATGATATATCACTGGGCCGCACCATACGCGAATTGCGGTTAAAACGCGGGCTGACCCAAATCGGGCTTTCAAAAAGAACCGGGATAGACCCCCGTACCCTGGCCGCTATCGAAAACGGCCGGATTGTAACGCCCTCCCTTGACAGCTTAAAGCAAATAGCGGATTGTCTTGATATCCCCTTAAAAAATCTTTTCGGCCAAGCCGAAGCGCGGGCTAGCGAATCTTTTTTCCTCGGCAATCAGCGCGGCGAATACACGCTCGAATGGCCGAAACAAAAATTCCGCATCATTTCTTATTTGCCCAAAGCAAGCCCGCTCTTTGCCGGAAAAATCATACTCGAAAGCCGCGGCCAATGCGATTCGGAAACCTTGCAGTTTAAGGGGCAGGTCCTGCTGCAGATTATTTTCGGCAAAATGCAGTTTATCCTCGAAAATAACGAGCATTATCTCAAGGAAGGACAACATATTCTTTTCGACGGCCGGTTAACCTACTCGTTCAGCAATCCGGCGCTGCGCGAAGCCACAGCCCTGCTTGTCGCTCATCCTTCGCCCACGGCCTCATGAATCAGGAAAAATACCAGGTCTTTTTGATAAGTTCCGTCATTTCCGGAAAAGTACTGCGCCGGGACCCTTTCTCGACAAAGGGCGGCGATCCCAACTTTCTGATTTCCGCGATTTCATCCGGTCCCACCGACGAAGTCAGAATGACGGCCCGGAACCCTGGAAAACGTTTCTGGGCTTCGCGGAAAAAATCATGGCCGCTTTTGACCGGCATTTTTAAGTCAAGGATGCAGATATCGGGACGAAATGATTCCATCTTTGCGTACGCCTCCAAGCCGTTGAGCGCGTAATCAACCCGAAAAGAAGGCGCGCTTCTCTTCGATTCCAGATACTCCTTAATGCCCTCGCACAACTCGGGTTCGTCATCAATCACCAGCACACGGATCTCAGCCGGATACGTTAATTGATTCAAAACAATACGTTCAAAACCGGATACGCTCATCGGCAGAGAAAGCCGGCTGACACGCGGCGCATCACTCCACCCTTCGATGGATTGCTCACCCAGAAAAAAAACAAAAACATTGTCGCGGTGAATCAAAATTCGCTTTAAGGCCTGCTGGTGCTTGCGTGGCAGCAAGGCGGCATCGACAAAAAAAAGGGCCGCCTCTTTGTTGAAACCTACGGGGCTATCTTCACGAAACTCAAGCGGTATAATTCGCACGCGGGTATCGGAAAAATAATCGTCCAGGAAATCTGTTTCCGCCGGTTTCGCGAGAGCGTAAACCTGAATGGCGGCCATGGCACGGTCAGGCGACCAGCCGGTCGACTACTTCCTTCAGTTTCACCAGGTCAAAAGGCTTATGAAGGAAAACATCGCAGCCCAGATGCTCAGCCTGATCGACCATGTTTTGGTCCACATAGCCGGTATTCACGATGGCTTTGATGCGCGGATTGAGCTCTTTGGCGACTTTAAGCACAAGAAGGCCCGACATGTCAGGCAGCTTGAGGTCTATCATGATGAGATGCGGCAGTTGGGTCCTGATCGATTGAATCGCCTCTTCGCCCGTGTGCGCGCTTTGCACTTCAAAGCCTTCATCCTTGAAAAAATCAGCTATCTCCTCGACAATCCCCTCCTCGTCATCGACAATGAGCAGCCTTTTCAGCATACCATCACCGGGCGACCCTCGCTGTCTGCTCCTCGTACACCGGGAGAGTCAACGAAAAGGTAGTTCCTTCGCCCTTTTTCGATTTGACCTTGATTTCACCGCCGTGGATTTCAAGAATATAACGGCACATGTAAAGGCCGATGCCAGAGCCCTTGCCTTCCCCCTTGGTGGTGTAGCCGTAATTGAAAATCCTGTTGGCCGTTTCTTCGTCCATCCCGCAACCGTTGTCTTTAAAATCAACGACGATTTGCTTGGCATTTCCCTCATCCACCCGGGCGGAGACCCGGATATTCCGGTCTTTTTGACTGGCCAAAGCGTGGTAGGCATTGGTGAAAAGATTCAGGAAAACTTCCTGCAGACGTTCCAAATCACCTTTGATCAAAGGCAAATTAGCCGGAATATCAAACTCAACCTCGGTTCCCGTAAGATTATCAAGATAGGTTTGAAACTGCACGAGCGGCAGGGTTTCCTCAATAACCAGTTTCAAGGACAAGGCCTCAAATTTTCCCTTTTCCGATTTTTTCAGCAGGCCCGTGAGGGTGTTGACCACCGCCTTGATGCGCTGGATATTGGACTCCATTTTTTCAAAGTATTCGGAGACATCGGCCACCCGGATATTGGGATCTTTACGGTATTTCAAAATCATCCTCGAAACATTCATGGATAAAATCGTAAGCGGGTTGTTCACTTCATGGCCCACGGAAGCGGCCAGGCGCCCGAGCGTGGCCATTTTCTGCTCGTGAATCAGCTGCGCCTGGGTATCGAGAAGCCGCTTATTGGCGTCTTCCGCCTCACTCAACGCGAGAATAAGCCGCCGGGACGCCTCTTCCAGCTGCTGATTGATTTTTTCCAGTTCGCGGGACTTGTTCAGCGCCTCATCGTAAAGCCGGGCATTTTCGATGGCGATGGCCGATTCCTGGGCTAGGGTGAATAAAACGCTCAAATCCGCTTCAGAATACACGTCTCCGGATTTTTTATCACCCAGCACGAGAATGCTTCTCAGCTCCCTGCCCAGGAAACTGGGGACAACGCAAGCCGCGTGAAGCTCATTCATCTTTTCCTCAATGGCATGAAAGTCATAATCCCGCCGCCCGGCGGAATCTCCCTTTTTATGGGTGCGCGTCAAAGGGGATGCCATTTGTAATTCCCTGACCTTCTCCAAATCCAAGGCCTCTTTCTCGCGGCTCAAGTACTTGATCAAAGAATGCTCCACCGGAATAACCGAATAATTCCATTCCCCGTCGTAGCCGCGCGCGAAAGCCACTTTGAAACACTGATAGGTTTCATCCAGGATAACGGCGGCCGCGTTTTTGATGCGAATGCGCATGGTCACGAAGTGAATCACGAGCCGCATCAAATGCGCCAGGCTTTCGATGCGGGCCATGCCGCGGGAGGCGTCTTTGAGCACTTTTTGATAATCATATTTCTTCTGGAACAAATAGCGGTCGGTAAGATTAAGCAGTAAATTCCGGATAGGGTCATACCCCAAAACGACCAGGAATATGCTGATGGCGTAGGAGCCGTAAACACCCAGTTTCAGATAATGACTCAGGATTTCCCGCGCGATAAACGTGGCCGCCGCGAATGCCGCAAAAACAAAAGCCATCAGCCCGGCAAAAACGAGCGTCCGGCGGATGACAATTTCGATATTCATCAGCTTGTAGCGCACAATGGCGTACGCGACCGTGATGATGTAGAGACTGACCAAAATATTCAGATACGGAGGCACGGGAATCCGGTACCACAGGAAATAATTGGTGGAACCGCCTATAAAGCCCAGCAAAGTGCCCAAAAAAACGTATTGAATTTGCCGCTGTCTTAGCCCGCGGGCCGTCCCCAGGGCTTTCCACAGAAGCGTGTGGGCCACGATGACATTGCCCACGAAATAGGAGAGCATGAAGTGAAAAAGCGGGCCCGGAACAGGCCAGAAATGGAAGCCCATCCGGGGCTCCACCGCGGTGATGAACGCGGGACTGAATGAAAAAACAAGGAATAGGGCGGCAAGCAGCCAATTCAAAAGATTGAAAACGAATTTTTTCTTTTCCAGAAATTCAAAAGTGAAAGAGGTGAAAGCGGCCGGGATCAAGATCGCGCCGAACATGGCCTGCCTGATATAGTAAAGGGCGAAAGCGCCGTCGGTCGCGCTCAGCCACAGATAGTAGAACGAGGCCCAGTAGCCGACGGCAAAGGAAAAAACGGAAAAAAGGCGGGCGGGTTTGGAACGCCATTGGGTGAAAAGAACAAAGGCGCCGAGCGCGAAGCTCGTTACGGCGTTGATCAATCCGGTGTATGAAAAAATGGCCTCGCCCAACGTTTAACCCTCGCTTAAGAACCCCTCTTGACAGCAAAGACGTATTGCATAATGCCCTGCTGTTCGTAGCCGATGGTCAAATCTTTCGGCGAGAATCCCGCTTCAACGAATATGTTTTCAAAATCCTCCTGGCTGCGGTACACCAGGTTCCAGTCACCCACCCATTCCATGAAATAGATGGAGGGATTGCTGTATTTGTCATAGACATTCGAAATCGCAAGCACGCCTCCAGGCCGAAGCAACTGCCTGAGATTTTTGACCAGACGCATGGACACCCGGCTGTCAAAATAATCGAAAAGACCCAGACAGTAAATATAATCGTAAGTCTCGGGAAACAACATCTTGATATCATGCTTAAGTGCGATGCGAATGGCGCTTTCCCGCCGGAAACGCACATTGGAGGCGCCGTTCAAGAGATTCGAAGCGTAACCCAAAGCGCGCTCGTCATGGTCTACGCACTCAAAGGTAATATTGGACAGATCAAACGGAGGGTCCGCGTGAAGCTCGGCCAAATCACGGCATGGCCCCGAAGCCAGGTTCATGATCCGCAAACGGTCTTTTTGTCTGTGCTGTTTAAGGAATTCGATGAGCTTCCGATTGAAATCATCCTTGCGGTTTCTCACGGCAACGGAAATGGATGACATCTGAAAGTAATTGTCATACAGCCGGTCCACCCCCATGGTTCTCGGCTCGTTGCGGTAAATATCATCAATGATCTTGTGGTCTCCGGCATAGCCGTAGGGTTTTTCTAGGCTCCAGACGGTATATTCGCCCTTTAAAAAATTTTTGCGCACGCGACGCACAAACAGGTTTTTTAATTTATAAATCTTTTCCTCCTGCCCCTCGGCAAAACACTTTTTCTCGTATTCCATCAGGTCGCGAAACACCGAATTCAATTCCTGATTGAACCTGCTTTGAAAGCGGCCCCATTCGTGAGGCTTCAATTCGAGGCAATGCTCAATATCTTCCATGGACTTCCGGTACAAGTGAATTTTTGAGCGGAGATCCATATCAGGATTTATATAATCAACAATTTGATCGTTCATCGGTTAAAGTCTCCTTCACCAGGCTGAGAAGGTTGACATTGTCGAAGGGCTTGTAAAGATACCCCGCTGGTTTCAATGTGCTTGCCTCCTGCTCAGTCTTTTCATCCGCAAAACCGGTGATGAAAATAACGGGCAACTCCGCGTTGGCGTTCTCTCCGCTGCCCGACCGTATGGCCTTCAGGGTTTCAACCCCGTTCAAACCCGGCATACGGATATCACAGATAACCAGGTCAAAACTTTCTTCCCCGGCCATGGCGAGAGCGTCCTGTCCGTTCTTGGCCACATAGACCTCATAACCGCTCCTTTCCAGAAGCATGCTGAAGGTCTTGGTCAAAATCTCTTCATCATCAACAATAAGAATCCGCCTGCGCTTGACCTTGGGCTCCGACATATGACTCCTCCGGTTATTGCTTTTTATAATTAACGGCTTGAAACGCTTAAGATAAAGCCCTAAACAGGGTTTCCAGCTCTTTGCAACTTGGGCAGTTCCACCGTGAACCGGGTCCCTTTTGCCTTTTCCGATTCCACACGTATCCTGCCGCCATGCTTTTCCACAATCCCGTAACTGATGGCAAGACCGAGGCCCGTCCCTTTCCCCACGTCCTTGGTGGTAAAAAAAGGGTCAAATATTTTGGAAAGGTTCTCCTCCGGAATCCCGACCCCGTCGTCTTCGATGGAAGCACATACAGAACCGTTCTGTTCATAAGTCTTCACCGCAATTATGCCCGTTTTTTTGGCTGATTTGATGGCATCCCGCGCGTTCAGTACAATATTGGTCACCACCTGCTCCAGCTCATTGCCGATGCCGCGGACAGGATCCAAAGAAGAACTCAACACTGCGGAGACCTTGATATTCTCCTGCTCCAGCTGATACCGCAAAAAAGCCAAGACGCTTTCCACCACACGGCTAAGGTCGATTTCGCTCAGCAGCGCTTCCTCCACCGGTTTGCGGGCGTATTTCATCAATTTTTGCACAATGAGCTGGCATCGTTTGGCGCCTTCTTCGATGAGTTGAATGCATTCCACGTCTTCGCTCGTGTGCGGGGCCATTTTCAGCATTTGAGCGTTCGTGAGAACAGCCGTCAAGGGATTATTGATTTCATGCGCCACGCCTCCGGCAAGTGTTCCGATGGTGGCCAATTTTTCCGCCTGAATCAGCTGTTTTTGCGCCTCTTCAAGTTCCCGCGTCCGCTGTTTGACCTTTTCCTCAAGCTCTTCATTCCAGCGGCGGAGACTTTGCTGCATCTCAATCAAACGGATAGAATTCGAAAACGCGATGGTTACCGCGTGCCTGAGCTCTGACAAAAAAAGAATTTCAGGGGCACGAAAAATCTTGAGATTCAGCTTTTGCCCCAGAAGGATCAGGCCCATCAATTCCCCGTTCAACACCAGCGGCACGCAGACTTTGATCCCAAGATTTTCAAAAAAATCACGTGCCTGTTTTGTGATTTGCTCAAACCGGGGATCGATATCTATAAAATCCACCCTCACCACGTCGTCATGTTCTTCGAGCCAAACAATAAACGTCTCATCCGCGGACAATTCCGAAAGCCCATCCTTGACGGCATCGACTCGCACGAGACGTCGCTCATTGCCGGATTTCAAAAACACATGAACTTTGTCCACATAAAGAACGTCGCGCATGGTCTGCATGATGTAGGCGACAAGTTCTGACAGGCCTTTGAGGTGCACCAGATTGTCATTGAATTTGATCAAAACCCTTTCCAGATCGTATTTCCGTCGCTGGAAAAAGTGGTCTATCCAGGGCTGTATTCTTTTGGCGTAAATCATCAGCCCCCAGAAAACAGCCACTCCCACGACAGACGACAATGCCGGAGGCATTTGGATGAATAATTCCTTGAAAAAAAAGAACCCCGCCGCTATGGGGAGAAACACGAGAGACGACAGCACGGCCCACATCAAGGTTTTGTGGATAACCGTCTCGATGTCCATGACCCGGTATTTGACAATGGCGTAGGCCACGGTCATAATCCAGATAAAGACGCAAAAATAACCGATGGGGTACACCGGCCAGTAAACGAGTTTGGGCAGAAAATCAATGGACCCCATAAAAGAAATAACAAAAGCCACGGCTATGTATTTGATTTGCGTCTTGAGGATGAGGCTTGATTCCCTACGGTAAGCGATGGCAAAATTGCAAAACGCAGCAAAAAAATAACCGAAGAAAAAAACAAGAAAACACACGTTAACGATTCCGTAATGCGGATAATGGCCCCAGAAATAATGGTACATCCCCGGAAAGGAGTCCCGGTTTGTCCATCCGCTAAGATAGAAAAACAGACTGCCCAAAAGCCCCAAGGCCGCGTACCCTTTTTGGGAACGCGCGAGCTTCAGCCAAACCACGGAAAAAAGATAAACCATGGTTGCAACAAACGAGACCCCCAGAAAAGTCACGGATTTGTAAATGCGCAGGGCGGCTTCGGGTGTCGGCGCCGGGTAGAGAAAAGCGCTCCCGTAAAGCCACAGGTTCACGCACAGGCATATCAAAAAAAACACGGTATTGCTCACCGACTTCCTGTTTTGGATCAGCACAAACAGCCCGATAAACAAGATAATCGTGCTCACGATCAAAATGGGCACCGAATGAATACTCAGGTTAACAGCGCCCGCCAGTTTAGCCATTCTTGACCACTCCCGCACGCACCTTTTTCTTGATTTTTTCAACCGAGGCTTCCGTCATCATTCTGATCCCCCAGAAAAAAGGGGCCAGCGTGAATCCGTGCTTGCGGGCCATTTGCCCTATGAGATCCACTTTTTCCGCCGTGATATTGCCCTTGCCCCAGGAAAAATTTTCATAACGTTCTTCCAAATCCAGCACCACCGCCTCGGCAAAACAGCCGTACAGAATCTTAGTGTTCGGCAATCCGATATCAAAACCCAGGTCAAAGTCGGACGGCAATTTGGCCAAACCACCGGAAAAAACCAGGATATCCTCGCGGTGACTCATGGTGTAGGAAAGATTTTTGGGATAACCGACATCGCAGATGATGGCGCCGGGTTTAAAGCTGGCAAAATCCACGATGGAACTCGAAGCGCTCGCGGCGGCTATCACGATATCCGCGTTTCGGACCGCCTCATTATTGTCCCGGCAAGTGCGTATTTTCGCCCGACCGCAATAGGAAAGCATTCTTTCCTGCTCCATAAGCCCCTTTTCACTACGGCCCGTGATGGTCACTTCGCTCACCTTTTCCGCCAAGATGCGCGCGCAAGCACCGCCGATGTCTCCTCCCCCGCCTATAACCGTGACCTTGGCCTGTGAAAGGTCGACTTCCATCCATTGGGCCGCCTTGTACACGCCTTCAAGGACCAGCGCCACCGTGTAGGTATTGCCCGTGGTCAGCGGCACATTCGTATAGCTGGTCAGAAGCTTGCTGTATTTTTCCCCGGCAATGGAAGTGAATCCGCCCAAGGTCACAATACCGACGCCCAGGTTTTCGGCCACACGGCAAGCCTGTCCCACTTTTTCAATCACCTTTTCCGGCTTGAGTGTGAGCATGTCGGGGATGATGGGACACATCACAAAATAGCCATGCGTTTCTTTGCCCGTGGGCGATTTAAAATTTTTAATCTCATACGAATTATAGGCGGGGGTCATTTCAAAAATTTTAAGCATGAATTCTTCGGAAGGCATTTTCAAATCAGGCTTATAAAACTTAAAGTATTTAATGAGATGCCTGAGATTATAGGGATGCCCTATCACGGCAAACCCTGAAATATCGCTCATCGCTCGGTTGGATATATTCTTGTAGCGCTGGGTGACCAATTTGTCGTCCATTGAGGAAAGCATAAGCTCAAAATTCTTTTTAAGCTTTTCCCCTATCACACCGCCTATAAGCTGACCCACCATAGGAATACCGATTTGCACGTTCACCTCGATCTTGACTTCTGTGCCTCCGGCCGGATGATCGGTCAGGACCCACCGCCCCTCAAAAACCTCCAGGTCGCCCTCGATGGCCTTAAAATGCACCGTGAAATTCTCAAAATCAAACTCATCCTTTTCCTTCCAGTTAAACGGAATGCCGTCCACATCAACGCTCCAGGATGTCAAGGAAGCGCGCGCATGCTTTTCAATCACCGAGCACTGCTTGACATTGGGCATGTACTTGGGGAAATCCTCAACCCTGGTGATGAGCCGCAGCACCTTCCACTTTTTAGCGCGAAGGACTTTGGAAATTCTGACATTGATCAGTTCATGGTCATCGTGCTGCATAGTCTCCTCTCGTTATTCTCCACTTTTCACGGGCACGGCGGCCTGGTGGGCATTCACAAAACTGTCCACATCTTGCCGGGCAATACGCCAGCGCGTGCCGCCCAGCTTATAGGCGGTTAATTCTCCGCGGAGAATATATTTTAAAATGGTTTTTCGGGATTTGACGCCAAGCAGCGTCTGCACTTCAGGCAGGGACAAAAAGGGCTGAACACTCATTTTTCTGTTTTTGACCGGCATCAGTACTGACCTCTTGATAAAAAGATAGTTACGATTGCTGTTTATCGCCCCGACCCTAGCCGACTATCAAAAACGGAAAAAATAGGTATTATTGAGACAAGTATTTTACTCCTGAGCAGTTAGGGTTGCAAAGGAATTTTTGTAAAAGCTTATAGCTATTGAAGATATGATAAATGGTTTAAGGAAGCTGGGGAGTGAAAGGTTTCAAACAATGTAACCTTTTTAATTTAAGCAGGTTAGGGAAAACTCGATCAGGGAATTGCGCGTAAAATTTCGGGGAGTTTCTCAATCAATTCAGACTGGGGGATTTTTTCTGATGACTTATCATGGCGTTTGACGACCTCGAATTTGCCCTCTTTTAAATTGCGCTCGCTCACAATGATTTGAACCGGGATGCCCACAAGTTCGCCATCGTTGAACTTCACACCCGCCCTTTCATCCCGGTCATCATAAAGGACTTCTATCCCGGCTTGAGTCAAATCCCGGTAAAGCGCCTCGCCGACCTGAACGCTGGCCGTGTCCGACTGGTTCACAGTGACTAAAAGGACCTGATAAGGCGCTATCGCCTTTCTCCAAACAATGCCTTTGGCGTCATGATGTTCGTCAATATGCGCGGCCAAAATGCGATTCACCCCAATACCGTAGCATCCCATGATCACAATGCGTTTTTCACCTTTCTCGTCAATATAATGCACGTCAAAGGCCTGCGTGTAGCGCGTGCCAAGTTTGAACACGTGACCGATTTCCATGGATTGGGATTTTTGAAGAAGGGTCCCGCAATTCACGCAAAGGTCGCCGTCCTCCGCATAGCGGACGTCTCCCAAGAGGCCCGGCTTGAAGTCTGCGCCCATATTCACATTTTTTAAATGAGTATCCTTGCGGTTCGCGCCGGTCACGAAATCAGCCATTTCTTCGAGATCATAATCAGCGACGATTTCCACGCCGGGCATCCCCACCGGACCCGTGAACCCCATAGGCCCGCCGGTATATTTTTCGATTTCCTGCGCCGAAGCCGGAGCAAGCTGTGTGATCCCGCAAAGCCGCCGGACCTTGCTCTCATTCACTTCCCTGTCACCCCGCACCAGGCAGGCTATGGGCCGGCCATCCCCTATAAAAAGAATGGTTTTCACAAGTTGTTCGGGCTTGAATTTAAACCGGCGGGTAAGCTCCTCAATGGTGCGAAGGCCGGGAGTGTCAAAAGCCTCGGCCGGGCCTTTCCCCGGAAGAGAATCAGCCTTTTTTCTGGCACGGGACGCTATTTCCCGGCTCGCGGTGTAGCGGCATTGGGGGCATTGAAACACGACGTCCTCGCCGAACTTTGATTTGACCATGAATTCCTGCGAAACCTTCCCCCCCATCATTCCGGGATCGGCGTTGACCACATCAAACGTAAGGCCGCAGCGCTGAAAAATGCGGTGATACGCTTCCGACATTTTTCGGTAGCTTTCATCAAGCCCGGCATCGTCCTTGTCAAAGCTGTATGCGTCTTTCATGATGAATTCCTTGGTCCGGATAATGCCGAAACGAGGGCGTATCTCATCGCGGAATTTGGTCTGAATCTGAAAAACGATTTTGGGCAAATCCTTGTGGGATTTAACGTACCCGCCGACCAGTTCCGTGACCACTTCTTCATGGGTGGGGCCCAGCACAAATTCCTGCTCGGTACGGTTTTTGAATGCGAATTTATCCTGGCCCAGCGCCTCGTAACGGCCCGTCTTTTTCCATAATTCTGCGGGATGCAGCGCCGGCATCAGCAAGGAATCCGCGCCCGCCGCCTTCATCTCCTCGTCGATAATAGCGCAAACCTTCTGCAAAACGCGGTTTCCCAGCGGCAGGTAGCTGTACACGCCTGAAGAGAGCTTGCGGACGTAGCCGGCCCGTATCATCAGCTTGTGGCTGACGGCCTCGGCGTCCTTGGGGTCTTCACGCAATGTCGGTATGAGAGTCTGGGTCCAGCGCATCGAATTTAGGTTTTAAATATTACCGGTGAATCAAATCCTTTATTTTTTCAAAAAAGGCCAAATTGGCCAAATCATTGTACATCACAAACACCATCAAAAGCATCAAAAGCGCGAAACCCGCTTTCGTGACCCAATCCTGCACGCGGAAATTCACTTGCCTGCGCGCCACCCATTCGATCAGGGTGAATAAAAGCAAACCGCCGTCAAGAGGAGGAAACGGCAGAACATTGAAAATCGCGAGCGAGGCGGACAAAAAAGCAGTTAATTGCAAAAGATGGACAATGCCCAGTTTCGCGGTCTTGCTGGCTATGGCGAAAATGCCGATGGGACCGCTCACGGCCTTCATGGACAGGCGGCCCGTCGCCAAATAACCGATGGATTTAAACGTGAGCGCCGTGAAATTACCGAGGGTCACGCCCGCTTCACGGAAGGCCCGGACCGGAGCGTATTTTTCCTCCAGGTAATCGTCGGACGGTAAAATCCCGATGCGGCTTATCCTGTGTTTTTTTCCAAAGGCGTCATTCACTTCCTCCACCTTGGGCAGAACCATCACCGTTTGATCCGAGCCGTCGCGTTCGATATAAAAAGTGATTTCGCTTTCGCCCGCGGTCTGAATGGCCCCGGTAAGCTCGCGCCAGCTCGCCACCTTAGCGCCGTTAACTTCCAGCACCCTGTCGCCTGCTTTCAGCTGGCTCGCAGTCGCCGGATAGCCCTCGACAAGCCCGCCTATTTTGGAACTCAAAATGGGCCTTCCCAAGATAAAAACCGTGGCGAAAAGAACATAGGCCAGCGCAAAATTCATCAAAATTCCAGCAGCCGCGATCACAAACCTCACGCCGGGCCCTTTGGCCAGAAAATCATGCGCTTTGAGGCCTTCAGAGCCCACCTCTTCATGAGATTCACCGCTGGGTTTGACAAACCCGCCCAAAGGAATAATGGAAACCGCGTAACGGGTTTCTTTTCCCTGGTAATGAAAAATTTCAGGCCCGAATCCGATGGAAAACTTGTCCACCCTGACCCCGTAAAGCTTGCAGGCCAAAAAATGGCCGAGCTCATGAATGAAAATCAGAATACCCAGTACAACCAAAGCGGGCAAAAGATTCAATATCGGCATCCGACTCTCCTTCCGGCGTTAAAAACCTCGCGCGCCCAGCGGTCTGCCTCAAGGATGTCCTCAAGCCCCGGTTTGCGCACAACGCGGTGTTTTTTCATGATCTTTTCAATGTTTAATGGAATATCGACAAAGGAAATTTTTCCTTCAAGGAAACTTCCCACGGCCATTTCATTGGCGGCATTCAGCACAGCGGGCATGGTGCCTCCGGTGCGCTTGGCCTCATAGCCAAGCCCCAGGCAGGGGAATTTCTCCATGTCCGGTTTTTCAAAATGAAACCGGCCGACGCTCGTCAGATCAAGCCGCGGCAGGCCGTTTGAATCCAGCCTTTCCGGATACCCGATGGCGTATTGAATGGGGATCCTCATGTCGGTTATGGCCAGCTGGGCCATGTGAGAGCCGTCGATAAATTCAACCAGTGAATGAATGATGGCCTCCGGGTGAATCAACACTTCAATTTTTTCAACGGGCATGTCAAATAAATTTGCCGCTTCAATCACCTCCAGACCTTTATTCATGAGCGTCGCGGAATCGATGGTGATTTTTTTGCCCATTTTCCAGCGGGGATGATTGAGAGCATCCCGGACCGTCACTTTGCAGAGTGCCTGGCGGGTGACAGCGCGAAAAGGCCCCCCCGATGAGGTCAGGATGATGCGCCGCACTTCGCCCGATTTCTTCCCTTCCAGGCATTGAAACACCGCGCTATGCTCGCTGTCAATGGGAAGAATTTTAACGCCGTGTTTTACGGCCAGCCGGTTGATCAATTCCCCCGCGATAACAAAGGGTTCCTTATTGGCAAAGCAAATGGTCTTACCAGCCCGAATGGCAGCCATAAGCGGCCGGAGACCTTGTGCTCCCACCACGGAAAAGACAGCCGTATCAGCGTTAGAGCAGGAACTTGCCTCTTTTAAGCCTTCTTCGCCCCAAACGACGCGGATAGAAGTACGCGCCAATTTATTTTTCAGTAAAACAGCCTGCTCCCGCTCGCGTATGCAAATAAGCGAGGGCTTGAATTTCCGGGCCTGCTCAAGAAGCAAATCCGAATTCTTTCCCGCAGCCAGAGAGACGACGCGAAATTTATCCGGATGACTTTCTATGACTTTGAGGGTGTTAACTCCGATGGAGCCTGTTGACCCGATCAGAGCGATATTCTTCATGGTAAGGATAGGTAAATGTAGACCAAAGGAATGGTGAATAAAAGGCTGTCTAGGACATCCAGAAAACCGCCCAAGCCGGGGAGAATACCGGAATCCTTGGTTTCAAGATTGCGTTTGACAATGCTTTCCAAGCAATCGCCAACCTGCGACATGACACCCAACATGATTCCGAGTATCAATAGCTCATGAAATGCGGCCGGAAGGTATAGCCGGGACAGGCAGGAGGCAATAACCGTTGTCGCCAATTGGGCCCAGGCACCTTCCCAAGTCTTTTTTGGACTTATATGCGGAATAAACGGGGTGCGGCCGAATTTATTTCCTATGAAATAAGCTCCGGCATCCCCAAGCTTCACAACGGAAATGGCATAAAAAACCCATTTAGCGCCCCCCAAAACGTCATAGCGCAGGGGAACCACATAGGAAAACAGCCAGGCTATCCAGACGATGCCGAATAAACCGACCGCCGCTCCCGCAAATGACTGCTGGATAGCTTCCTTCCGGGCATTGGCGGAAAACAAAAGCACGAGAGCCGCGATGATAAACACGGGGTCGCAGCCCGTATGAACCGCCAAAGGCGCGGCCAGCCCCAGGAGGATCATCGTTGCGCGATTAACCGGAAAGGATTTTTTCTGCAGCAGCGTGGTGTATTCATTCAGCCCCATGGAAATATAGAACAGGACCACGGCGCAGTAAATAAGGGGAGGCGCATAAAATATCACCCAAAAGGCGATAATCACCAGCACGGATGACGATAGTAGCCGTTTGCGGGTTTCTTTATTTTTTGGTGCGGACTGTGGTTCTGCCAAAACGCCTCTCCCTGGTTTGGTATTCCTGAATAGCCTTCAGGAGGTCATCTTTTCTGAAATCCGGCCACAATTTCTCGGTGACATAAATTTCAGTGTAGGAAAGCTGCCATAATAAAAAATTGCTGATGCGCATTTCGCCGCTCGTCCTGATAAGAAGGTCGGGGTCCGGCAATTCGGCTGTGTACAGATAGCGTGAAAACAATTCAGGCGTGATATCCTGCGAGGCCACTTCACCCGCCTTGACTTTTTCGGCGATTTTCTTCACGGCATCCACAATCTCCATGCGGCTGGAATAGCTCAAGGCGAGCGTTAAGACCATGCCCGTGTTGGTTTCGGTTTGTTTAAGATTGCGCCGTATTTTTTCCTGAATCTCCGCCGGAAGATCATCCAAACGGCCTATCATTTTGAATCGAATGTTGTTTTTGGTGATTTCGGCGAGTTCTTTGTCCAGATAATTGGAAAGGAGATTCATCAAAAAACCGACCTCTTCCTGCGGCCGCCCCCAATTTTCCGTGGAAAAGGCGTAAAGGGTCAGATACTTGATGCCCAATTCGCCGGCCGCGCGTACGATGCTGCGTATGCTCTCAACTCCCGCCTGATGACCCTGGACGCGGGGCAAGCCCCTTTCCATGGCCCAGCGGCCATTTCCATCCATGATAATGGCGACATGCTGAGGCAACTGGCTCATTTATTTTACGAAAATGGTCTGGTTTCTCTGTGACCCGACGGAGATGATGGAAATCGGGGTTTTTAAAAGCGCGGAAAGCCGCTCAAGATACTTCCGGGCATTGACCGGAAGGTCCCGGTATCGGCGAATCCCGGACAAATCAGTTTGCCATCCGGGGTGTTCCTCATAAACGGGCACGCAACGCTCCAAAATGCGGATGTTCGATGGAAAGGCGCGGAAAATTTTACCGCCGTATTTATAGCCTGTTGCGATTTTAATGCGCGACAATTCATCGAGCACATCCAATTTCATCACTGCGAGGGTGTCAAGCCCATTGACCATCACCGAATGTCTGCCCACCACAGCGTCAAACCAGCCGCAACGCCTGGGACGGCCCGTGGTAGCGCCGAATTCCTCACCTTTATTGCGGACTTTATCCATCAATTCGGGTTCAAATTCTGTCGGAAAAGGCCCCTCCCCCACCCGCGTCGTGTAAGCCTTGACCACGCCCAGGATTCGTTCTATATGTGTGGGTGCCACGCCAGTTCCCGTCATGGCGCCGCCCGCCGTTGAGTTGGAAGATGTCACATACGGATAAGTGCCGTGATCCACGTCCAGCAATGTTCCCTGCGCGCCTTCAAAAAGAATACGCTTTTTACTGTCCGCCGCATGATTCAAAAGCTGAATCGTGTCGGCGATAAAAGGCTTGAGGCGCCGGGCATACGAACTGTACGTGTCGTGTATTTCTTTGAAATCCAGTCCGTTGTGACCGTAGATTTTGGTCAGGATTTTGTTTTTTTCTTCCAGGATATAGGCCAAGCGGTCGCGAAAGAGTTCCGGATCCAGTAAATCGGACACGCGCAAGCCCAGCCTGGCCATTTTATCCGCATAGCACGGTCCTATGCCCCGCTTGGTGGTGCCGATTTTTCCGTTCTGGCATTCTTCCTGAAGGCGGTCAATCAATTTGTGGTAAGGCATGATCAAATGCGCCTGCGCACTGATAAACAGCCTGCCGTTAACTTCAATGCCGCTTTTTTTGAGCGTATCGATTTCCTTGAACAGAGCCTCAGGGTCAATAACCACGCCGTTGCCGATCACGCATTTTTTGCCGCGATGCAGAATACCGGAAGGAATGAGGTGCAGGATGTATTCTTTACCGCCGAACTTGACCGTGTGCCCGGCGTTGGCGCCGCCCTGATAGCGGACGATATAATCACTTTGACGGGAAAGAAGATCGATGATCTTGCCCTTCCCCTCATCGCCCCACTGGGCGCCTATCAAAATCGTATTCATCAAAGCTTCACCAGCTTCACATCGATGATTTGTTTGAGAGCCTTGAGCTCCTTCAACACCGGTGAAGGCACCGCATTGTCCGTGTTGATCACGGTGATAGCGTAAGCGCCCTCTTCTTTGCGGCCGAGCGTCATTTCCGCGATGTTGATTTTGTACTTGCCCAGCAGGCTTCCCACCTCGCCCACCACTCCCGGCTTGTCGTCATTGGTGATCACGAGCATATACCCCTTGGGAACGGCGTCCACGCGGAATTCGTTGATGCGGACAATGCGAGGATCCTTGTTTCCAAACAAACTGCCCAGGACCATATTGACGCCCTTCGCGGTTTTTACGGTCACGCAAATGGAGTTTAAAAAATCCTCCACCTGCGTGGTCTTGCTCTCATTGACCGCGATCCCTCTCTCACGGGCCATGGAAGGCGCGTTCACGAAATTCACGGCGTCCCCGCATGCCGGCGACAGAAGGCCTTTGAGTACTGAAAGCGTCAAAGGTGCCAAATTATACTGAGTAACTTCCCCGCTATATTTGACATCAAGCTCCTGGATATTGCCCTCAAATAACTGTGTCTGCAAAAGCCCGAGTTTTTCCGCCAAATTGAGCCAGGGTTTAAGCTGCTTATAGGTTTCTCCGTCCATGGAAGGCAAGTTCACGGCATTGCGTATTCCACGGTTCAAAAGGGCGTCTACCACCTGATTCGCCACGGCTACGGCCACATTCTCCTGCGCTTCCTCCGTGGACGCGCCCAAGTGCGGCGTAGCCACCACTTGAGGCAGTTTCAGCAGGGGATGGTTGGGGTCCACAGGCTCCTTCTCAAACACATCCAACGCGGCAGCTCTTACTTGCCCCGATTGAATGGCCTGCGCCAAAGCCTCCTCGGAAATAATCCCCCCTCTAGCACAATTAATGACGCGAACTCCCCTTTTCATCAGCGCGAAGGCCTTCTCATCAATCAAATGGTAGGTATCATCATTGAGGGGCGTGTGCACCGTGATGTAATCCGCGACCTTGTACACCTGCTTCAAATCCGAAACCACCTGGATTTCCGGCTGTTTAATAGCGTCCTGGGAAAGATAGGGGTCATAGGCAATCACCTTCATGCCGAAACCCAAGGCCCTTTTGGCCACTTCACGGCCAATGCGGCCAAAACCGACAACGCCCAGGGTTTTCCCGAAAAGCTCGGAACCCGTGAAATGCGTGCGTTTCCATTCGCCGCGAAGAAGCGACTGATGGGCCTGGCTGATATTGCGATTCATGGCCAGCAAAAGACTCACGGTGTGTTCCGCGGTGGAAATGTTGTTTCCCTCGGGCGTGTTCATGACAATAATGCCCTGCTTGGTCGCGGACGCCAAGTCCACATTGTCCACGCCCACGCCGGCCCGGCCTATCACCTTGAGATTCTTTCCTTGCACGATCAAATCTTTGGTCAGTTTGGTGGCGCTGCGCACAATAATAGCGTCGTATTCCCCGATAATTTCCTTGAGCTGGTCCGGCTTCATGCCGACCTTGACGTCCAGGCTCAGGTCTTTTTCGTTTTTTAAAATC
>Ga0209211_10003789_pt1 | contig 24201 bp, 31 predicted proteins | sample RifGroA2_FD_183992 | JGI IMG/M metagenome (GOLD analysis project Ga0209211, IMG submission 183992) | Groundwater microbial communities from Rifle, Colorado, USA - Groundwater A2 (SPAdes) (version 2) | ecosystem: Environmental > Aquatic > Deep subsurface > Groundwater | place: Rifle, Colorado...
ACTTCTTCTTCGGCTATCAGAAGTTTCTTGTCTTGCCTGCGTTTCTTCATACTCAGTTAATAATTCGGCCACAATAAAAAGATTCTGATCGCTTTAAAAATATTCCTATTAAGATAAGATGAGTGAGTCAAATGACTGGTGGACGACTTCCTAAACAATAGAAAAACCGTCTTGTCTGGTCTTGCTTCTTCTTGTTCGGCGTCTTTATTTAGAGAAAATAACCAATTAGAACAGAGGTGTAATCATGTCTGAAGAAATGGGGATTTCAACGAAACGCGATGAGGACTTCAGCAAGTGGTACCTGGACGTTGTAAGGAAAGGCGGCTTCGTTGACCAGAGGAGCCCGATGAAGGGCTTTGATGTCATACTTCCGTGGGGGTACGCTGTCTGGGAAATGCTCCAACAGCGGCTTGACAAGAATTTCAAACGCCACGGAGTCCAGAATGCATATTTTCCGATGTTCATTCCTGAAAGCCTGATAAAGAAGGAGGAGAAGCATTTTGAAGGCTTCAAGGCAGAGGCCTTTGCCATAACAGAAGCAGGCGGCGAGAAGCTGGAAGAAAAGCTATTCGTCAGGCCGACTTCTGAAACTATAATGTACCATATGTATTCGCTCTGGATAAGGAGCTACAAAGACTTGCCACTGAAAATCAACCAGTGGAACAACGTAATAAGATTCGATACGAAAGGCACCAAGCCTCTGATAAGGCCGAGGGAATTCCTGTGGCAGGAAGGCCATACTGTGCATTCAACAAAGGAAGATGCGGAAAAATGGCTCAAGATTGTAGTTTCCATGTACAAAGACATGTACCAAGCGCTCGCAATCGAGCCTCTCGTCCTTGTCAGGCCGAAATCCGACACGTTCGCAGGCGCGGATTATTCTATCGTATTCGACACGCTCCTCCAGGATGGCAAAGTATCACAGGGGCCCGGCAGCCATCTCCTGGGCCAGCATTTCTCGAAGCCTTTCAACATCAAATTCCTTGACGAGAGCGGGAAAGAGCAATACGGGTGGCAGACATCCTGGGGCACTTCAATACGTCAGATCGGAATAACAATCTGTCATCACGGCGACGACAAAGGTGCCGTGCTGCCTCCAGAAGTCGCGCCTTACCAGGCAGTCATCGTGCCCATACTCTTCAAGGGGAAGGAAAAGGAAGTGCTGGAGAAAGCGGAATCCGTAAAAGAGCAGCTGCGCCAGCTCGGCTTGCGCGTTCACCTGGATGACCGCGAGCATTCGGCAGGATTCAAGTTCAACGAGTGGGAGCTCCGGGGTGTGCCGCTTCGCATAGAGATCGGGCCTAAAGACGTAGCAGCCGGAGAGGTGACCGCTGTTTCCAGGCTGGGCCAAAAGGACAAGATAAAAATCTCCGAGCTGTCTGAAGCGAAAGCACTGCTCGAGAACATCCAGAAAGAGATGGCGGCAAGGTCGGCAAAATTTCTCATTGATAATATCAAAGATGTCCATAATATGGATGATCTTAAAGAAAAATCAAAAGCAGGCGGATTCTTGCGCGGGAACTGGTGCTCATCAGGAGAGTGCGAGGCGAGCATAAAGGCAGAGTCAGGGCATGAGATACGGGGCACGCTTTACGGGAAAGAGGAAAAATGCTTCGCCAACTGCCTGTGGTGCGGCAAGCCCGCCAAGCATGTTGTATACGTGGCAAAGGCATACTAATCATATTTATATTGAGAGCCGCCAAGTATTCATAATCATGAAGCTAACAGTTCCGAAATTGACCAAACGGGTGAAAATCTGCCTTTTTGCTGTGGTGATCGTTATCGTGATAGTTCTTGCTGCCGCATACCAGAGCGGCGCATTCCTGTGCAGGCTCACCGACGGAGGGTATATAGGCCAGGCTGTCGACGGCGAGCAGGCGATCATGAAGCTTTCAGCTTACGCTGGGGCGGTGAACAGGACAAACAGCCCGCCGCTTTCCCTCATGGCCTTCAACGAATCAAAATCAGAGCGCCTTGAAATAAAAGCCTGGCTCAATGACGAGCAAATCATGATGAAGGGCTTTGTCCTTGACGCACCATACCGGAACGGCGACAGGCTGAATTACGGCGATGCTTACTTCATCTCAGATGCCGGGTACATTTACAAGCTCAGTTCTCCCAAATGTTAACCCTTTTTCTTGGAAAGAAAAAGCCCTACTGTAAAAAGAACATATTACAGAAGGTGGCTCATTAATCATTCGCGAACGCCACAAGCAAAGCATGCTTTGCTGTGCAGCATCTCATCTTCCTGCGAAGATGGCATTCAAGATCAGAAATTTATCGCGATCAGATTATCGAGCATTCCTGCATGATTGTCGAGTATACTTATGCCCGGATTTCCTTTTTTGTCAGCCGCTGCCTTGAACCCGCACTTGCTGTGGAACTCGTGAGTGAGGCAGTGGACCGTCCCGAAGCTGCCTGCAAAGCATTCGAGGCCTGTGGAGAGATAGGGGCATTTGTTGCGCATGGATATCAAATAGACTATGCCTCTTTGCCAAATATATAGATAACTGCGAAACCTGACGGCTATTACTGGCAGTTTACCATATAATTTTTGCGACTATGGACAGACATGGAATCCAACAGATACGCCATGACCGAAATTAAGTTTAAATACTTCACCGCAATAGTGATAGTTAACTTATTTGGTTTTTTCAGATTCTAATTTGTCAATCAGGCGAAAATTATCAGGTGAACCTTATGGAAATGCACCAAGAACAAAAGATGAAGACAGGCACGACAACCGTGGGCTTTGTCTGCAAGGACTGCGTAGTGCTCGGTGCAGAGAGCAAGTCCACGATGGGCTGGCTGATCGCAGGAAAAGAAGTCCAGAAGATCCATCAGATCGATGACAGGGTCGCGCTCACTATATCAGGCGGCGTGGGCGACGCGCAGGCCCTGATAAGGATACTCCGCGCGGAAATAAACATCTACAAGCTGACAAGGAACACGGAAATAACGGTAAGGGCAATATCGTCCCTCCTGTCTAATATTTTATCGCAGTCAAGATGGTACCCGTACATGTTCATGCCAATAATCGGCGGCGTGGACAAGGACGGGCTGCACATATACAGCATAGACCCGGCAGGCGGCGCGGAAGAGGACAAATTCACATCTACAGGAAGCGGCTCGCCGGTTGCCTACGGCGTCCTTGAGGACGGATACAAGGAAGGCATGACAAGGGACGAAGGGGTCAGGCTGGCTGTGCGCGCTATCAGGTCTGCAAGAGAGAGGGACGTCTTTTCCGGCGGCAAGAAGATAAACATCCTCGTCATCGACAAGAACGGCCTCGAATGGGTAAAGGAAGAGAAGGTCGCGGAATTTTTGAAGTAATCAGGCTTATTTTTATTTGCTTTCTATCTGACGGGTATTTGTCTAAGACTGGTATCAAGGTGAAAAATAACCAAACCACACTGGGCTAATTCTGGTGAGCACATGATAATAGATGCGATAAAAGAAGACCTGCCGAAGAACGCAATGATATCGGACATAAGCTACGAGGGCAGCGAGATCATACTCTACACGAAGAACAAGGAATTCTTCAACAACTCGACTGACCTGATAAAGAAGATAGTCGGCAAGATCAAGAAGAGGATAGAGGTGAGGGCCGACCGCTCCATAGTCATGGACGAGGAGGATACGATAGCGCTCATAAAGAAGCTGATACCGGAGGAAGCCGGCGTCAAGGACATCTATTTCGAGCCGGAATTCGCCAAAGTCGTGATACACGCCGAGAAGCCGGGGCTTGTCATAGGAAAAAGCGGCGAGACACTGCTGTCAATAAAGGACAAGACCTTCTGGACCCCGCACATATACAGGGCGCCTGTCATAGACTCGGAGCTGATAAAATCAATAAGGAAGATGCTCCACAAGGAGGCAGGATACCGTAAGAAATTCCTCAACAAGATAGGCGAGAAGATATATTCTGAAGGCAAGGAGGTCGAATGGATAAGGCTTACAGGACTCGGCTCTTTCCGGGAAGTTGGCAGAAGCTGCATGCTCCTGCAGACGCCGCAGACGCGCGTCATGATGGACTGCGGGATGGCTGTCAGCCTGACCGCGTCGAAGCCGTATCCGTACCTGGACGTTTCCGAGTTCAACATACAGACGCTGGACGCCGTCATACTCACGCACGCCCACATGGACCACGTAGGCATGGTGCCCTATCTTTTCGAGTACGGCTACAGGGGTCCGGTCTACTGCACAAGGCCTACGCGCGACATAGCAGCATTGATGCAGCTTGACTACATACAGATATGCCAGCGCGAGAATCGAAAGGCGTTCTACAGCTCAAAAGGCATAGAAGAGGCAATACGCCACTGCATAACACTCGAATATGGCGAGGTGACCGACATCGCTCCGGACATGCGCATCACTCTTCAGAACGCAGGCCACCTGCTCGGCTCGTCAAGCGTGCACCTGCATATAGGAGACGGCTTATACAACATCGTCTATTCTTTAGACTGGACTGTTCCAACTGTTTTGATAAATCCAGAAGGACATGTCATCATAGAGCCGATTGGAAAGGTTATAGACAATGCCATGAATTCTGAAACTACTACAACAGACGGCTTCGTGGAAAGGGCTGAGAACAGCAAAGGATGGAAAGCAGTAGCATTCAATCCGTCAACACTGAAAGCTGAAATTGTTCCTATAACTTCATTCATGCGCCATCCGATAAACGAAAAACTCTATCGCATAAGAACGTCCGGCGGAAAGGAGACAATAGTAACAGCTTCGCACAACGTATTCCAAGTTGTCAATGGCGAGGTCAAATCTGTCAAGACCAAAGATCTCAAGCCTGGAGAGTTTATAGTTACTGCAAAGCATGTTCCCGTCGAGGAAAAAGAACCTATAGTTGACCTGACGCCTTACAAGCATGAATTAAGGCTGCAGCACGCAGAAGGGGAAATACGGCAAAATCTATATGAGATAAAAGAACGGGCACTGGCACTATTCCCAGAAAATCATGAAAGGGTCCTGGCTTGGGCATCTGAGCACTATTCAGGACTTTTCACGCATGAGATAGCAAAAAAACACAAAGTCAGAGCGAGGGCAGTAAGGGAGACACTTGACAAATTAGGCATTTCAAGGCATCCCAGAAGAGGGCACTCGCTTCCTTCAAAGCTAAAAATAACGCCGAAACTGGCCCGGTTTCTAGGCTACTTTGTAGCGGAAGGTTCGTCAGGGCGGAACGCAGTGAGGATATCAAATTATGACAGGCAAATTTTGGACGATTGTATAAACATAATCAAAACAGAACTCGGGATAGAAGGAAAAATACATAAAAACGATGCCATATTCAATTCAAGACAGCTAGAATTCCTCCTGAAAAATGTCTTGGGATGCGGCGATGGAGCTTATTCAAAAAGGGTTCCAAAACCCATACTAAATTCTCCGCAGGAAATCGTATGGGAATTCCTGCACGGATACTACGAAGGCGATGGTTACTTCAGGGCGAGGTCTGCGGGCGTCTGCATTAGCGCGAATTCGAAAAGCCCGGAGCTTATAAGAGAGATTTCCCTGCTTTTGGCGAGATTTGGGATCGTACCCTCCATAGAATTCAATACTTCATCAGAAATGTACATGGCGCACGTCAATTCAAGAGAACACATAGAAATTATGCTGGATAAACTTGACATACAGAAATGGAAAGAAATAGGTATTCCAGCCGCAATTAAAACAAGAGCAGGAATGAACGGACGGCTGCCGTTAAATGCCCTTTCATACCAGGCACAGACCAAAATCCAGAAGTCATCTTACCAATCTGCTTCAAGCGCCGGCCTTCTCATGCTGCAAAAAATAGCTGATTTGCAGGAGACAGACCAAAAGCTCATGAACTCGTGCTTTGCATTCGCCAAGATATTGTCGATAGAGGAGGTCGAGTCAACAAGTCAGTACGTATACGATCTTTCTATAGAAGGGTATGAAAATTTCCTGACAGGGCAGGGCATGATTTTTGTGCATAACACAGGCGACCTGAAATACGAGAACACGAAGCTGTTCGAGAAGTCGTTCACCGACTACACGAGGGCAGAGGCAGTAATAATTGAATCCACATACGGCGCCAGTGAGGGAAAGAAGCCGACGCACAAGGACGGTGAAATAGCGCTGGTCCAGAACGTGAAAAAAGTGCTGGAGCGCGGCGGGCGCGTGCTCATACCAAGCTTTGCTGTAGGCCGAAGCCAGGATGTGATAGCCATACTGGCTGAAACAGACATCGATGTGCCAATCTACCTGGACGGCATGATATGGGACACCACAGCCATACACACGGCTTACCCGGAATATATGTCCAAATATATCCAGACGCTGATACTTCACAAGGGCAAGAACCCCTTCATCGACCCGCGGCTGCACGGCATCGGCTCGTCAAAGGAAAGGGAAGTTGCACTGAACGGCACAGGACCGGCGGTCATAATCTCCACGTCAGGCATGCTCATGGGAGGGCCGGCGATAGAGTATCTCCAGGCGATGGCCGGGGACGAGAAGAACATGATACTATTCGTAGGATACCAGGCAGAAGGCACGCCGGGACGGCGCATACAGAAGGGATGGAAGGAGATACAGCTGGACAACGGGAAGACGATCGAATTGAACCTGGAAATAGCAACGGTATCCGGGCTGGGCGGGCACAGCGACCAGAACCAGCTACTTGACTATTTGCAGCATTTCAAGAACAAGCCGAGAAAAATCATAATCAACCACGGCGACGGGCCGGTGTCTGTCGACTTTGCCAGGACGATACACAAGCTCTTCAGGATAGAATCAGTCGCGCCAAGGAACCTGGAAACGATACGGTTGAGGTAGAACTGTTAAGTTTTTACATAGACCCTATCGGTTGGTTGAATAACTATTCCAGTAACAAAGTCGTCTTCGGATCTTAGAATTAATACCGACCCTCTTTTACTTTCTTTATCAATAAAACCCTCCAAAGTTAGATAGCCCTTTTGTACTGTCAAATGGCCAGCAGGTACCCTATACAAAAAGCTGGCTCGTTCGCCAATGTGCTTCGGCAATTTATCATACGGAACAAAAGTATATACCACAATCATATGATAAATCCAAACTTTAAAAATCTCAGTCGATTTTTAAACCTTCGCATCAAAGTAACTAAGGTAATATTCATGGTAGTAGGATACGGAAAGAAACTGAGGGTAAAATTGAGGGAAGTGAACAAAAAGGCCAAGAAAAGCTACAAGTGCCCTTCGTGCTCGCGGACAAAGGTCAGGCGCACCGCCAATGGCGTGTGGGCTTGCAAGAAGTGCGGCACGAAATACGCATCGGGCGCCTTCGAGTTCAAGTCGTGATGAGAATGATTGGTAGTCTTAGATTCACATCTGAAGGGGACCTTGCCGGACCGTCTGAGATGGAACACCAGAAGGAAAGAATAGAATACCATGAGGGAAGATTGAGGCTGGCCGAAGATGGACCGTATTCAATGTCGTCATTGACATCGGCAGTCTACCATGGCTTATGGCTAAGACACCACAGAAAGCATTTCGCTCGCGCCAAGCTTGAGGAAATGCGAGATACTTATGGAACACTCAGGAGTGATTAATAATGTACGTTTGTCTGAAATGCCGCAAGGAATTCGAGCTGGAAGACAGGATTCGCTGCCCGTTCTGCGGGTTCAGGATCATAGCAAAGGCGCGCGTGCCGTTCAGGAAGCGCGTCCAGGCTAGGTGATTAAAATGGGAGAACTTGAAAACCTTATCGGACATTTGCAGATGCAGAACCAGCAGCTGCAGGGTGTGCTCATGCAGAAGCAGGCGCTCAGCATGCAAAGCCGGGAAATAGAAAAAGCCATTGAACATCTGGAGAATGCCACGGATGACGTTTATCGCACTGTCGGTCCTATATTAGTAAAAATACCTGGAGCAGACGTGAAGAAGCAGCTCGAAGATGACAAGGAAGAGGTCGACCTCAAGCTGAAGACGATAGAGGTCCAGGAGAAGAAGCTCCGCGACAGGCTGAAGGAAAACCAGGAAAAGATACAGGGCATGATGCCACAGGGCCAGGGCGGCTAACTCTATTCTTTACGAAAAATACCGGAAATCCCGAAATTAGTTCTCTATGGATTACCCTGTTTATTTGCTTGGTTTACAATAAATCCATCCAGGCATTGAACAAGTTTCCAGGAGCTGCTGCAATGGCATCTATATAAAAGAAAATGGCGGGCGGGGGCTTAAGAACTATAGAATGAAGCTGGATAGGTCAGGGAAGCCAAAAATAATATTTTTATACTTAGCCGGTCAATTATCGAAACGCGGAGGGGTGTAATATGCAAATAGTGAATAATATGGAAATGGATGAAATCAATCAGTTTCTTGACGAAATCAACGAGGACAGGACAGTTCCCAGGAACATAAGGACCCTGGTGCAGGAAGCGAAGGGTCATCTGAACGGGAAGCAGGAACTCCCGGTGCGCATAAACTCGGCGATATCGATACTCGACGAAGTCTCGAACGACTCCAATATCCCGATCTACACAAGGACCCAGATATGGAACATAGTCTCCATGCTGGAAGTAATGAATGAGCGTGCAAAGGCTTGATTTATGTTCTCACGAATAAACGAGGCGGCTGAAACAGCGACTTCGAGATTCAAGAGGCGGATGTACGATCCGCAGATGAACGTTCCGGTCATGGCAGAACTCTATCTTCTAACAAACCTAACAAGATGGCCAATTGATTTTGCGAAAGAGTACATTACAGACAAACGTCATGAGCTGCAAGACCGGGCACATCATCCCTAATAGGGGGTACAGGAATATGCGCATTGTAGACTACGAGCCTGAAGGCAAACATAGCCGGCGGCGAGAAGAAGATTGTTGAATGATATGCTCCTAATATCCCACACCTAAAGGTGTGGGTTTCATGGGAGCATGGCATCCCGAATGCGCCCTTAATACATGCTGCCTAAAGGCAGCAGTTTTGGGCGCATTCAAGATAATTACACCTGTGATGCGACTGATTCTACGCCTCACGTACCTAAAAACTTATATAGTGAACGCGCGATTAATGGAAACTAGCAGGCATGATTAAGAGGTGACTTGGATGGCAATAAAAGACTTTGTTGGAAAAATGAAAGGCAACGACGATGAGTACATGGAACTGGACATGGAAGAGGAGCATGCCGACAAGAGGCTGCTTGTCGAAGTCGAGAGGCTTGACAACTATGCAGACTCGGACAGGCTGCAAAGAAAGGTGCGCGAGGGAAACATACTTCTCGTGAAAATAAAGGACCTGAAATCGAAGGACATGGAAGAGCTGAAGAGGTCCGTTGAGAAGCTCAGGAAGACGTGTTTGGCAATCAATGGCGACATAGCAGGGCTTGGCGAGGACTGGTTGGTGCTCACCCCGTCGACCGCGATGGTCCACAGGGAAGCGCAGGGCGGCTAATCCTGTTTTTTATTTGACTCATTAGGCGTGGCTTTAGAATCCCTGGCGGTGTCCACAAAATATTTCTGGCGTATATAGTCTGATAGTGCAGCGTCTTTTTTCACCAGCTTCCAGAATTCATGATGCTCGGCGACTTTCTTTTTCGACAGCTGTGGGGCGAGATACTTCGGCACGCCCCTCTCCGCCAAAACGGGCGGAGCCGCGTTCAGGAAGTCGTTGATGAGCGAGACTGCAGTCTTGTGCCTTCGCGGCACCTCTGCGATCCACCTGTTCTCGTGCACGTAAAGGAAGCTTTTGGAGTACTTTGCCAGAAACTCGCTCGTATGCTTCTCGCTGAAAATCGGCGGCCCGACCATTTTCTTCACTGCAGGCAATGACCACACTTCCAGCTCGAAGATTATTGTCGGCTGCCTTTCGGCGAATTCCAAAGCGCGCAGAACGTGGAATTCATCGTGCTCGAGCAGCTGCACTATCCGGCTCATCGTCCGCCTGAGCTGGGGGTAAAGTATATCATCTATTATCTCCGGGTGCTTCATCTGGAGGGCGATGAATTTGGTCTCGCGATTTTGCAATGACTTCACCTGATTTGCGCTCAGCGGCTTCCTTGCATCAGGGAAAAAGAATCTGGCGGACGGCCTCTGCTTGTAGCGCTTCGCTGCTGACACGAATTTCATGAAGTTCTCGCCGCTCACCACTGCAGCAACGTTCCTGCCCGGGTCGACGGGATCGATTATCACCAGCGGCTGGTCCTTGAACTGGTGCAGCGGCACGCCAAGATGACGTTCGCTATTTATTATATGAGGCGGTTTCCAACTGCTGGCTGATTCCATGGCTGCTTCGAAAGAGCCGTACTGCAGAACAAGCAGCTCGCAGATGTAGCCGGAGAATCCCTGGTTTTTCGCGTCGCTGCCGTACACGCCGATCCCCTTGCAAAATTGCTTCAGCAGACGCACCTGATCGAGCATTGCCGGCTTGATGTAATCGAGAACATGCCTGAGGTGCAATGGAGATCGGTCGACGGCTGACTTTATCTTCTCGCCGTATTTGATGCGATAGCACGGCACGATGTCCACGTCGTATCCTTTGATTGTTGCGCTGGTATACGGGTGCTCGGCATATTTGACCTTCCACTTGCCCCCCAGCTCTTCTACGACCCTCTTGCCGTATTCAAGCCCGAGCCTCTCCAGCTCCTCTCGCGGCACCGAAGAATCGAACATGATGAACAGGTCAATGTCATGGTCGCCGGCGAGCCAGGTGAACTTCCCTATGGAGCCGACTATGACGGAATCAAGCCCGGAAACAGTCTTCGACACGCCAAGAAGCTGCTGAACGAAGCGCTTCACGCGCTCGGTCTCCTCATGGGACGGCTTGATCTTCTTCAAAACATCTGTATGAATGTCCATGGGGATATATTGGCGCCTGTAATATATTAGGATTTCAATGCGTTCGCATTTTTTAACTTTCCCATGGATTCTTAGATTATGCCTTTCATCACCCACCCCTGGATAAACCCGAATACCATAGAAAGCCGCGCCTATCAGGAGAGCGTGGTGAAAAACGCGCTGACTGCAAATACCCTTTGCGTGCTGCCTACTGGCATGGGAAAGACATCGATAGCCGCGCTCGTTTCTGCAGAAAGGCTCCAGAAGAACATGAAAGGCAAGGTGCTGTTCCTTGCGCCGACGCGGCCGCTCGTTAACCAGCACAAGCGGAACTTCGAGAAGATGCTCAAGCTTGGGGTCGAGCTGCATGTGATAACAGGCGAGCAGAAGGCCGAGGAGCGCTTCAAGCTGTACAAGAGCGGCGACATATTCTTTGCCACACCGCAGACAATACGCAATGACATCAAGTCGGGCCTGCTGGACCTGGCTGATTTCTCGCTGATAATATTCGACGAGGCGCACAGGTGCATCGGCCAGTACTCATACGTTTACATAGCGAAAGTCTACATCAACCGTGCAAAGGACCCGCTTATACTGGCGCTGACAGCGTCGCCCGGCGGGCATAGGTATAAGATAAACGAGGTGCGCGACAGGCTTTTCATAAAAAACGTGGAGATAAAAACGAGGGAGGACGAGGACGTCAAGCCGTACGTGCAGACCGTCGAAAATAACTGGGTAACGGTCGATATGCCGATACCATTCAAGTCGATACACGCGTACCTGAACAGCATAAAGAATGCAAGGATCAAAAAGCTCATCGGCTGGCGAGTAATCAACAGCCCGCAGACCACGAAGAGCCAGCTGCTGAAGCTGCAGGAAACACTGGCTGCAAAAAAAACAGGAAGCGCATACGGGGCGATGTCGCTGATAGCCGAGGTGATAAAGGTCGACCATGCAATGCTGCTGCTGGAGACGCAGTGCCTCTACGCGTTGCAAAGATATTTCGAAAAATTATCTGGAGAAGAGACAAAGGCTTCTGTGAGGCTCATGGCAGAGGAGAACATGAAGAATGCAGTTCGCCTTACTGGCGAGCTTGTCAAAGAGCAAAAGGAGCACCCGAAGCTCGAGAAGCTTGTAGAGATTGTTACAGAGGAGCTCAAGAACAAGGATGCGCGCATTATAGTCTTCGCCCAATTTCGCGATACGATTTCCAAGATAGCAGAATCTCTCGCGGAGATAAAAGACGCGGCCCCCGTCGAGTTCATCGGACAGGCGAAGAAGAAAGGAAAAGGGCTTTCGCAGAAGGAGCAGATACAGATCCTGAACGAGTTCCAGATGGGCTTCTACAACATCCTGTGCGCGAGCCAGGTCGCAGAAGAGGGACTGGACGTCGTCGAGACGAATGTCGTCATATTCTATGAGCCGACTCCTTCGGCTGTCAGGAAGATACAAAGGTCAGGCAGGACCGCAAGGACAAAGACGGGCAAGGTGATAATAATGATGACAAAGGACACCCGCGACGAGGCGTATCACTGGTCGGCGCACAACAAGGAAAAGCAGATGAAGAAGACGCTCTATGACATGCAGCGGCGCATGGACCAGAAGACAATGAGCGAGTTTGGGAGGGGATAATGTGGGAAGCTTCATAGAATTCAACGACACCCTGCAGCTGACAACTGCCCAGGGATTTCCGAAAGAGCTGGACTTGGAAAAGCACAGGAAGAAGCCCTTCACAGAGAAGGATTTCAGGGGGCGTATATTTGAGTTCAAGAACAAGCCAAATATGCGGCTCTACCACCCGGCTCCCACAAGAGTTTTTCTCGTTCACAACATAAACGGGAAATGGCTCTTCTGGGGACATGCGCATGTAATCGAGCAGACAATACATGCTGACACAAAAACAACCTCCGGAAAATTCAAGATCGCGAAGATTTATGACCCAGAATGCCAGAAACTAATGAGCATGAACGAGATGAGAAAAGGTACGGAGTTTTTCAAATAATGAAAGCAAAATCAGTGGGATGCGTAGTATTCAGAGAAAAAAACGAAAAAAGAATCTACTTACTTCTCGAAGCGGAAAGAATGAACGACAAGCTCGGCGGGCACACGTTCTGGGATTTTCCTAAAGGCGCTCCGGAGAAAGGGGAAAACGAGGTGCAGACGGCGCTCCGCGAGACAAGGGAGGAAACAGGCATATCCGGCCTGGAATTCATCGACGGGTTCAGGAAAATCATAAGATATTTCTTCAAAAGAAACGGGACTCTCGTCAGCAAGGAAGTTGTTTTCTACCTCGCAAAAACAAAAAGCATCAAGACAAAAATATCCAGCGAGCACCTGAAATGCCAGTGGCTGCCTTACGAAAAGGCGCTTGAGCGCCTCACTTTCAAGAATTCGAAAGGCGTGTTGCAGGATGCGGAAGAATTTCTGAGCGCGCCAGATAAAAAAATAAAAGCCGTCATCTTCGACTGGAACGGAGTCATCACGGATTCGCTGCATCTTGACCATGAGATATTCCTGAAAGAATGCAAAAGAAAGGGGTTGAAGGTGCCGCAATCCTCCTCATTCTATGCAAACATGTTCATCGACAACGTCTTTGCCTGCCTTCAGCGCATCGGGTTTCATGTGGATGATGAGGGAGAAGAGATATACAGAAGACTCTACATGGAAGGCCTTGCCACAACCAAGCCATTCAGTGGAATAAAGAAAATGCTCACCCGCCTGAAAAAGATCTACAAGCTTGCTATCATAACTTCAAACTACAAGACCGCTGTTACGAAATTCTTCAAGAATCATGGGATACGGGAATTCGACATCATACTCAGCTCGGACGTCAACAGGCGCAAGGAGAACAAGATAAAAATGTTGCTGGACAAGTTTTCAATAGGAAAGAATGAAGTAATATTCGTCGGCGACACAGTCGGCGACATAGAAGCCTGCAAGAATGCCGGTATAAGGATAATCGCGGTGACCTGGGGATACCACAGCAAAAGCAGGCTGATGAAACACAGGCCGGATTTCATCGCAGACAAGCCGCAGGATATAGTCAAGATACTGGAGAAGATGGAAAATGGAAGAGCCTAAAGTAATAATTTACGCAGACAAGAGAGAAGGCAACAGCAGGATATTGAGCATCCTCAAGAACAGGTGTGATTTGAGAGAAAAACAATTAGCGGTAGCCGACTACCTGCTGAGCAAGCGCGTCGCGGTAGAGAGGAAAACATGTGGGGACTTCATTTCAAGCATAACAGACGGACGCCTGTTCAGGCAATTAAATGAGCTAAAAGAAAATTTCAAAATGCCGCTGATGATACTCGAAGGCAACGGACTTTTCAGCGGCGAGCGCAAGGTACATCCAAACGCGATAAGAGGAGCGCTCGCTTCAATTACCCTTGATTATGGCATACCTGTAATAAAAACCGAGAACAATCTCGATACAGCGGAAATGCTGCTAGCCATAGCGAAACGTGAGCAGCTGGAAAGGAAAAAGAACATAAGCTTAAGAGGCGGCAAGAAAGCAAAATCAACGAATCATCGCCAGGAATTCATTTTAGCAGGTCTCCCTCAAATAAGCACACAGACCGCAAGGAAGCTCCTCAAGCACTTTGGGACGCTGGAAAAGATTTTCACCTCGACAGAAGAGGAATTGACAGGAATAGAGGGCATCGGGCCGAAGACCGCGAAGATGATACGCACGCTATTGACAAAAAAATACGAGAAATCCATACTGGATGACTAATATTTATCCCTTTTAGACCTGTAAGCATCGTTGGATTTATATGCCGGGCTCAGTGAGCCGTAGAACATGCTTGTTCTTTCGCCAAGCTGATTCATAGTTCCTTCTATCTGGTATCCTTTGAGCGTAGAAGTCGGCCTGAATTCAATTGGCCGCTGAATCGGCGCTTTCAGGTCTTCCGTGTGCGGTCTGGTTATAAAAGACGGGTAGGAAATAGACGTGGCAAACTTCCACAGGAGACTTCTTTCTTTGATGGACAAGGCATAAAAATGCCCGTCCCATGATCCGAAATAAACAATATCATTATGAGCAATAGGCGACGATATTATTTCCCCATCTGTGAGGAATCTCCACACTAATTCGCCGCTTTCAGAGCTAAGAGCATAAAGATTGCTGTCAGATGATCCGACAAATACGATGCCGTCTGAAACGAACGGGCTCGGCACTATTTTATTTCCTGTCTGGAACTTCCATCTTATATTTCCCGATGTGTCCAATGAGTATAGCTTGCCATCATAAGCGCCTATAAAGACCTTTTTGTCATAAAGAAAAGAAGCAGAGCCGCCGACCCAGTTTGTAAAAGTTTTCCAGACTAATTCCCCTGTTTCCATGTTCATGCATCTAAGAAAACCATCCCCTGATCCGAAAATTACTTTGCAGCCCTGAGCTTTTGGAAATGTTTCAAATGAACGTTTTGTGAAACTGCTCACTTCATTATTGTTTCTGTCAATAATAAGGGGATTGGAAACTGTATAGTTCCCTGCCTGAAATTTCCACAGTATTTCCCCATCTTTCGAAAGGCAGTGGACAGAACCGTTATAATTGCCTACAACCAAAGAATTGTTTACCCCTGCCGAGGAAAACCAAAACTCATTTCCAAGATTCTTCCTCCATATTTCATTTCCGTCTTCCAAGGATAATGCACGGAAGATGCCATTCGCCGAGCCGATATAAACCAGTCCGTCGATTATCGTCGCCGTCCCGTAAACCTTTGCCCCTGCATTGAACTTCCATTTCAATTCGCCGGACAAATCCAGACAGTAGACAAACCCGTCATTCGAGCCTGCAACTACATATTCGCCGAAACAGGTCGGGGAAGAGAATACAATATCATTTGCCTTGAAGCTCCATCGCTTTTCGCCATTCATATCAAGAGCATAAATAAACGTGTCATTGCACCCGAAAATAACCAAATCCTTAGACACAGATGGCGTTGAAAAGATGCTGCCCCCAATGTTAATGCTAGATATGCGATTCGTTGGCTTGAGATGCTCTACATTAAAATCCGAATCCATTATACCGACTTCGGAATCTGGGATAGGCTTTGTTTCGTCGTATTCCATAATCAACCATTTCTATCAATTTTTATAAAGCAAATGGAATCTCATATCTTCTTTAAGAATATTTCAATTCATTCCTAAACTATGAAAGCGAAAGATGCCAGGAACCTGATCATATCACTGATAGTCGTTGCCATAGGAATAAAGCTGATAACTATTATTTCCGCAAGATACACTTCAATCGCGGGCGCAGAAGGTTTCTCCGAGCTAATATCGGCATTCCGGGGACTCGGAGACCTCGCCATGTACGGGCTTATCGTCCTGGCAATATTGCTCATTCCTTATTATCTCTCGAAGAGGTCCCAGGAGCGTGCACGATAATGCTGTACTTGATCGGGCTCGGACTGTGGGATGAAGGCGATATTTCGCTGAAAGCGATAGGCATACTGAAAAAATGCGAAGAGGTTTTCATTGAGACGTACACGAACAAGTGGCTGGGCAACATCACCAGTCTGGGGGAAATAATCGGGAAAGAAATCAAAGTCCTGAAGAGAATTCAGGTCGAGAGCGACATGCTCACGGACGTTGCAAAAGAGACGGACGTCGCTCTGCTCATCCCGGGCGATCCGCTTGCCGCAACAACTCACATCCAGCTGATGCTCGACGCGAAAATCAAGTCCGTAGACGTGCGAGTAGTGCACTCCTCAAGCATCTACACGGCTGTCGCAGAGACCGGGCTCCAGCTGTACAAGTTCGGACGGGCGACGACGCTGGCATTCATAGAGAAATCATTCAAGCCGTCGAGCCCGTATGAGATGATAATGGAAAACAGGAAAGCCGGGCTTCACACGCTGGTGCTGCTCGACGTCAAGGAAGACAATCGCTATATGACAGTCGCCGACGGAATATACGTGCTGAACCATTTTGGGCTGGAGGACATAAAGATAGTAGTATGCTGCCAGCTGGGAAGCGAGAGCCAGAAAATCAGGTATGGGAACATGAAAGAACTTTCGGAGGACGCTTCGCTGGCGGAGACGCCTGCGGCGATAATAATACCCGGCAGGCTGCATTTCAAGGAAGAGGAAGCATTGAGGATGTATGAGCAATGATAGAAAAACAGCTAAAATCTGAAACGGAAAAATGGCTGAAGAAGGCAAAAGAAAAAAGGTCAAAGGTCGTGCTTCTTGACAAAACAAAGAAAGACATGATAAAAAATATCGATGCCTACATTTCTGATAGCCAGTATTTTATGAAGAAAGGCGATTTCATAAGATCCTTTGAAGCAATAATTTGGAGTTGGGCTATAATCGAACTTGGTCTAGAATTCGGTATTCTGGATCTAATTTCCACCAAATAGCATTTTTTTCATACCTTTCAATTTTTACAATTTTCTTGGCTTCAAGACCTCTAAGATTTCTTCTAATTGTTGTAATATCGCGCTCGAGTTTTCTAGACAGAAATCCCACTGATTTAGGTCCTTTACTCAACAGATCAATTATAGAATATAACGAATCTATTTGCGGCACTTCGCATTTTTTGCCCTTACATTTCCACAAAGTTTTTACTTTATGTCTTTGAGGGAAAACTCTTTCAATAAGCCTGTCTTTCTCCAACCTAAACAAATAAGTCTTATTTTGAAGTATTTCAAATCTTTTAATATTCTCGGGACGTTTATTCAATTAGATACTTATGGGAAAAATTCAAGCAATGGCGGGCGTGACGAAGACGATGCTGTCGGGGATGAGGGAAGACTGGCAGCAGATGGACAAGAAGTTCTACCGCCTGCTGTTCGGCATCGCAGGCTTTGTAGCGATGGGACTGTTCTGGTTCTACTTCCTGAGAAACATCACGCCTTTCGGATTTTGAAGAAATCAGTGCTTGATGGTGAAGTTTTTAACATAATTCCTTATGTCGTCAAGCTCTTTCCTAACAATATCCTCGGGCTCTTTACTGTTCTGCATCTCGTTCAGCAAGTCCTCATAACATGCCTCAAGGAACAACAAAAGCCCGTTCACAGCCTTTTGGCTAAATCCTGATGGTGGCATATTACTAATTTATCTGTCATAAAATTTATGATTAATATCCCCTGTACAGGGTGTATAATTTAAAGATTTGATGGAAAAGAGAACCATGAATTACAAAGATTTGACAAAAATCGGCATGACTGAAGGCGAATCTAAAGTTTACTTGGCTTTGTTAGAATTAGGCTCCTCATCAGTAGGTCCGATAGTGAAAAAGTCCGGCGTGGCTTATTCCAACATATATGAAATCCTGCAGCGCTTGATCAACAAGGGCCTTGCAAGTTTTATACTGAAGAGCAAGACGAAATATTTTCAGCCTTCAGGGCCTGAAAATTTATTCGGTTATCTGGAGAAGCAGGAGAAAGAGTTACGGGCACAGAAAGATATTTTAAGCAGTTTTATCCCAAAGCTGAAAACCCTTCAGAAATCCAGGCCGGAGCAAGAAGCTGAGATATTTGTTGGCTTGAAAGGCCTAAGATCCGCCTACGAAAAGCTTGCTGTAGAGTACAAGCCAGGCGAATGGCTGTTTTTTTACATACACAGCGAAGATTACGCCAAGGAATCTGATATCTTCTACAACAGCATTGCCAGACACTTCAAGGACCCAAAAATAAAGATGAAGGGCATCGGCAACAAAGATTACAGGAAATCGAAATTTATCAAAAAAGCCAAGTTCATAAAAATAAGGTACGTCGATTTCCCAGTGCCGGGAAATATAGACATAACCCACGATAAAATAATGATAGTCTCCTGGAAGCCCGTACCAATCGCATTTCTTGTGAGGTCGCAGCAAATCGCGGATTCCATGCGGGAATATTTTGAATCTGTATGGAAAATAGCGAAGAAGTAATCATAATTTCTTTATCTTTCCAGGCCTCGGCTCGAAACAGCTTCCTTCCGACAGCAGCTCGTTTACGACAGAATCTATCACGTCTTCCGGAAGCCCCGAGGCTTTTATCAAATCAGCATAATCACAGCCGTTGCCCTCATCAAGCTTCTCTATCAGCTTGAGCATCCCCGCCTTCTTGTCGTCCTCCGGCTCCTCCTGTACCTGGAGCATCGCCTCAACTTCTTCCGGATCAATGCCAAACCGCTCGCTCATCAGCCTCTCCAGCTCCGTCATGTCACTGGTCTGCTTCTGATGCTCGAGGATCAGCTTTCTCTTGTTCTCGGTTTCTTTGTCCTGCTGCCTTAATTCAAGCTCCCGCAGCAGATGAAAATTGTGGTCAGTGATGACATTTATTATTTCCGGAGCAAGATAGACCTCGCCCTGATATTCCTTCACGCGCGCGATTACATCGACTTCGCTGCCGGCGCCTATATTGTCGTACATGGAAACTGCGTTGAAAACCTTGACCCTTATGGTATCTGAACCGTCGTCAAGTGTGACGGACGCAAACTTTCCGCCTTCAGAGATGAACTTGTCTACAACTGTGGCAAGCACCCGGACGCGGGACAGGCGCAATCCATACTTGGTAAGAACATAATTAGGATTGAACCCCTCCTGAGCCACGTAGCGGCCGCTCGTGATCGACTTTATCCTAGTCTTTACGCTGTGAATCCTCTTTTTTTCGATAGTTATCACCGATGATTCGTAGGTTCCCTTTCATTTATTTAAAACCATTCAGATTTCTGTGACGTTCTCCTATATCTTCCTGATGAAACCCGGTCGCGGGTAGATTACCATGCCTTCTTTATCCAGCTTCTCTATTATCTCTTCAATATCTTCCACGCCTTGGTTTTCTGCCTCTGCCTTCAGATCGTCTATCGCGACTTCTTTGCTTTCCTTCTGCAGGTCCTCGAGTATCTTGAGCACGCGCAGCATCTTGTTCCTCTTGCTTGACGTGACGCCGCCCTCCAGACGGTCGACGTCGAATGTCTGCGTCTCCATGTCATAGCCGAGCTGCATAAGGGATGCCATCATGAGCCTGATGGCGCGCTCACCGTCCTGTATCCTGACAACCGTATCAAGACGGGCGCGTGCGGAGGCTTCGGCGAGCCTTATCAGGGCTTCGTACTGGCGCAGCGTAATTGAAACTGCACTTTTTTCCGAGCTTGCATAGCGGTTTCTCATGTCGACATAAAAATTCTTCAGCATATTGGCTGTTTCGTCGGAAAGCTCCATTGAAGTTATATGCTTCGCATATGCAATGTACTTTCTGAAAAGGTTCATGGAAATCGGAGGCTCTATCTTTTCCGGGTGCGTCCTCGACGTTATTATATGCTCAGCCAGCTGCTCGTCCTGAATCCTGTTCGGCTGGTCGCGCAGCGCGAACTTGAGATCGAAACGGGACAAAAGGGTTTCAGGTATATTGATTTGCTCGCCTATAGACATGTAAGGATCAAAGCGCCCGAGCTTAGGATTAGCGCCGGCAAGAACAGCGGTCTGGGCCGGAAGCGTAGCGACAATGGAAGCTTTTGCAATGCTTACCGTCTCTACACTGGTCGCTTCGTGCATCGCTATCTGGTCGTCGCGGTTCATCTTGTCGAACTCGTCTATGGCGATGAGGCCCTTGTTGCAGAGGATGAGCGCGCCAGCTTCGAGCATCCAGGTGCCCAGAGCTTCATTTTTTGTGACAGTTGCGGTGAGGCCGGCTCCCGAGGCTCCTGTCCCTGAAACATATCTGCCTCGCGGCACCACAGAAGAAACTAATTTCAAAAGTTGCGTTTTGCCGACTGATGGATCACCTGTTACAAGGATGTGAATATTTCCACGCGTGCGAGATCCGTCCGGCAGCACGTGCACCTGCCCGCCGAACAGCTGCAGCACGACAGAGTCCTTGATGTCATCGAAGCCGTAAATGCCCGGCGCTATGGATGCGCGCAGCATGTCATAAACACCCGGGTTCGACGCGAGCTCCTTTATCTGTCGCTCGTCTTCCGGAGTTATATCCAGCTCCTCGAACTCGACCTGGCTGGTCTCCACATGGTTGGCCTCGAGTATCATGTCCATGTTCGTGCCCAGCTTTCCCTTGATGTGCTTCGGCACCTCCTTCAGTATCCCGACTATGGTCAGGTTGCTGCCGGGGTCTGTCTTCTTTTGCATGCGGGGCGTCGTCAGGTCCTCTTTCAGCGTGGCGCCTATCTCGCCGGGCTGCTCGCCGCTCGTCACCTCGAACGGCTCCTGCGCCTTCAGCCAGCGGACGTCAAACATCTTCTTCTCAATAAGATTGAAATCACCGCGCCGTCCGCACTCGCACATGGATGGCTTCTGGACAAGCTTGGTGCTTTGCTGGACAGATATCTTTGCCTTGCAGTCAGGACATTCAAATATAGCCTCATAAATCTGCGGCTTGACTTCGCTCGCACCCCTTATGGTAGCGTTTATCGTCCAAAGCCTGTTCAGGTGCACTGCCCTCAGATTGCGGATACGTATGTTCCTGCTTTCCGGGAGATTTCTGACGCGCACGTTTATCCGCTCATCACTATTCATAACGGAGCTGGCTGCTGCATTGAATATAGCAAGTACGCGCTCAGGCTGCTCCAAAAGCTCGTCAGCAAGCAGCGGGTCAAAGCGGTCAAGAACAGAGAAGTCGACCACAAGGGCTTTTTCATCCTTTACTGCCTTGCGTAATTCAGAATCGTAATGTTCCCGAAGAAATTTCTCGAATTTTTCCTGAAGATCCATGCGGCTAACACTATGTCGTTAACGTATTTAGGCATGATGGGGTACATTTCCCACGCTTCATGTGGAAGAACCAATTACTAGTGACACGATTTGCCGTAAGCTAATCAAATAATTTCGCGAAATCTTCTCTTGTCATCTTTGCCTGCCTTATTTTCCAGCAGCGTTCCCTTATCAACTTCTTTATGGTTTGGCACTACAACCGCTACCGGATTGTCAGAAAATTTAAGATTCCAAACTGCTCTATGCTGCAAAGAAGCTTTGCTTCTTTGGAGTCCCGAAGAACTTTTAGCAAAGTTCTTCCAGGAAAAAGGCGTATAGTTCGTGGGACTCCGATAGCGCATGCCTGCTGATTGAAGCGCATCTCGGAGATGTCAGGACTATGATTTGTGAGGGGATGATTTCTATTAAGAAAAAATCTGGTACGAATAATATTTATAGCGTAGATTGAGCTTCGGCTGAAGGAAATTCAGCTTTGTATTCCTTTACAGCAGTAATGTTTGCGTTAAAAATCCCCCCACGAACGAGAGGAACCGACCCGCCAGAACGCGAGTAGTCGGCGTCGGCATCCAGAATGACGCCGAAGCACCCGCGCTCGTCAAGGAGAGGATCCCAAACGGCGCCGCGAATGCCAACTCTTTCTGGCTCGCTTTGCCCAGGCGTATAAACATGATGGCTATGCGACAATAATGCTCCTTGTTCATCTCTTGCATCGTGGTCGAGAGTGAGCTGCGGATAACCAAGCGCATTCCTTACATCAACGACTTCGGGGCCTTTCTCGTAGATTTCTTTTCCGCGCAGTTTTTCAAGCCGCTTTAGTCCTTCTGCATTTATTCTTTTCTCCAACTCTGTCCTGCTCAATGTTGGCACCATTCCGCTCGGTGCTATCGTCGACACGCCAATCTCAACATCTCCGTCGTGCAGCCTGTATCCGATTACCCTCGTTACAAGCTGCTGGCCAATGCCTTCGGCACCATTTCCGTAAGGCTTGTTGAAATCAAGAATGTAGCCATATCTCCAAGGCGCCCCATTGCGGTTGAAATTCTCGTTAAAAGCATCATGATTTTTACCGAGCTGACCTCGTATTGCCTCGTCTTCGAAAAGCATCGGGCCGCCGAGAGCCATACCATTAGCGCCGTTATAATCCCTCAGGAATTGCGCAGCCTGTTCCTGCGTCACTTCCGCTACAAGTTCGCCGCTCTCAAATGTCGGGTAGCGAGGCGCAACTGTTATCTTATGCTGCGGAAAATAAACATGAGAACCGTCGTAAAGCTTCGCGTCAACTTCAGGAACATTGGCGCTCAGCCATTCGGCTTCGGCCGGAAGCGCGAGCCTTCTATCCATGACGTACGGCATAATTTATCAAATATATTGATGCAGATAAGCTTATAAATCTTTCTATATTTGTCACTTATAAGTAGAGAAACTAGCTCTTCAATGCCTTGAGCTGAGCCTCGAGCTTTGCAACAGCTTTTTTCACGCTGTCAAGGCTCTTCGCGCCTGCGCAGACAACCCTTCCCGAGCTGAAAAGCAGGAAAGCGACCTTCGGGTCGTATATGCGGTAGACAAGCCCCGGGAATTGCTCGGGCTCGTATTCACTGTTCTCCAGCTGGAACGCGAGCTGATCCAGATTCAGGTCGCGCCCGAGGTTCACTGCAACAACTATGTTCTCTATCTTCACCTTCAGGTTGTTCTCGTTGAATCTTATGCCTATTTTCTTGATATTCCTGACTGTTTTCTTCAGAGCCTCTTTTGCCGCGGCAGTGCTCCGCGCGCCGACGCAGATTATTTTTCCAGACCTAAATATAAGAGTCGCGACTTTGGGATTATCAAGCCTGTAAACAAGGCCCGGGAACTGCTCGGGCTCGTATTCGCTCGATTCAAGCACGTTGAGCAGCTTGTCAAGCGAAATTATCTTCTTTATGTCCGTAGAAGCGACGACGTTTTCAATCTTGATTTTCTGTATCTGTCCAATTTTTTCGGCCACCAAAACCACCTCATTTTCGAAAAACAGCGATATTTTCCCCTTTAAATAGGGTATTTAAATATACGGGCAAATACTTAAATACTCGACTAATAACGGAAATTTTTTCCGGCAAGCCGGGTTCAAATCTTCTTTATCTTCCCCGACCAAGGTGATTGCATGATTTACCGCGATATAATCAAAATCACCACAAAAACCGACGGTTTTCATGACCTTACCAAGCAAGTCGGGGAAATAGTCGGTAAAAGCGGCGCCAAAGACGGGCTTTGCAACATATTCCTGCAGGGAACTACAGCCTCGCTGGCAATAAACGAGAACGACAGGATGCTGATCGAGGATTTCAAAAAGACATTGACCGCACTGATACCTGACGACCACCTGTACCAGCACTCCGAGAATGCGCCCTCTCATTTGCGCGCGGCCATGCTGAACCAGAACCTGACCATACCTATATCAAAAGGCAAGCTGATGCTGGGAAAATGGCAATCTGTCCTGCTTTTTGAATTCGACACCCAGGACAGAGAGCGGGAAATTGTCGTTACGGTGCAGGGCGTGTGATTACGCAGCTTTTGTAGAATAAGTTTTTGGCGGGCCGTCTTTTGCAGGGGCGATTGCAACAACCGTCTTTATTCTCCTGTATCCATCCCTTTCCATCTGACGTACAGCTTCAGCATGTTTGAAATATAATTCAGCACCTCTGGCATGTTTTATGCAACTCATTTCATTTTCCGGCTCCCACGAGCCAAATACCATAGTTTCTGTATCTATATCG
>Ga0209211_10003791_pt1 | contig 24195 bp, 24 predicted proteins | sample RifGroA2_FD_183992 | JGI IMG/M metagenome (GOLD analysis project Ga0209211, IMG submission 183992) | Groundwater microbial communities from Rifle, Colorado, USA - Groundwater A2 (SPAdes) (version 2) | ecosystem: Environmental > Aquatic > Deep subsurface > Groundwater | place: Rifle, Colorado...
GGTTCCAGATCCAGGAGATGGTCCGGGCCGAGCGCCTGGTGGACCAGGCGAAGATCGCGGAGGAGGTCGAGGTCTACAACGGCCTGCTGCCGCGCGCCGGCGAGCTCTCGGCGACGATGTTCATCGAGATCGACGACGCGTCGCGGATCAAGCCCGTGCTCGACAGGCTCCTCGGCATCGACACGCGCGACTACATCCGGATGACCGTCGGCCCGCACGTGATCGTCGGGGCCTTCGAGGCCGGGCATTCGGACGAGGAGCGCGGCAAGCTCTCGGCCGTCCACTTCGTGCGCTTCGCCCTGCCGCCGGAGGCGCGGCGGGTCTTCGCGACCGCCGAGGTGGCGCTGGTCGTCGACCACCCGAACGAGCGCGCGCGCACGGTGCTCTCCGACGAGACCAAGCGCAGCCTGCTCGTCGATCTGGCGTGAGGCGGAGACCCGGCGCGGCGCTCGGCGGCGCCCTGCTCGCGGCCGCGCTCCTCGCCGCGGGCTGCGGCGAGCCGGCGCCCCTGTCGGCGGGCGCCGAGCGGGGCCGGCAGGTCTACCTCGCCCAGTGCATGTCCTGCCACGGTCCCGAGCCCGCGCGGGACGGTCCCGTGGGGCCCGCGGTCAGGGGCGCCTCGCGCGAGCTGCTCGAGGCGCGGATCCTCCGCGGCGGCTACCCGCCCGGCTACGCGCCCAGGCGTTCGACGCGGATCATGCAGCCGCAGCCGGCTCTCGCCCGCGACATTCCCGCGCTCGCCGACTACCTCCGCTGACCCGAGGAGCGTATGGGGATATCGAGGAGCGCCCCGGCGCAGCATGGGCGCTCCGAGCGCTGGGGGGTGTGGGGGGCCATATCGGGGCCCCCCACGTCGGTAGGCTGCGGAGCCTGGGGGGCCATATCGGGGCCCCCCACGTCGGTAGGCTGCGGAGCCTGGGGGGCCATATCGGGGCCCCCCACGTGACTAGAAAACGACCTTCAGTGCGACGACCAGGACCGCGGTCACGATGAAGCCGGCCCACAGCGTCCCGCTGACGGTGCTGAGGACCTTCTTGCCCGGGCCGGTCGTGCCGACGAGCGCGTTGCCCTCGACGATCGCGAGCACGATCGCAAACACGACCATCATCGTGATCTTCGCGGGACGCGCGGTAGGCGTGAAGACCTGCAAGTGAGTCGCCGCGCCCATGAAGAACAGCATCGGGATCGAGAGCAGGGTGTTCGTCCGCGAGGCGAAGCCGGCGCGCTGACCGAGCGCCGCGGCCTCGGGGATCGCCTGGCCGCCCTTCGCGACCTGGCTGGCGGAGGCGATCACCTTCTTCTGCGCGGGCCAGATGATGAACCAGACGTTGAACCACATCAGCGTGCCGGCGATGCCGCCGATGAAGATCGCCCAGCCGTAGGACTGCGAGAAGAAGGGCTGCAGGCCGGCTTTCCCGGCTATGTGGAGGATGTAGAGCCAGCCCGTGATGATCGTGAACATTGCACCCCAGCGGAACCACCAGAGGGCGCGGCCCACGAGGCCGCCCACGATCATGCCGGAGCGGACCGGAGGCTCGGCGGAGGCGAAGAAGGGGGTCTGAACGAAGTTGAAGTAGTAGAGCATCCCGATCCAGGTGATGCCGGCGAGAAAATGAAACCAGCGCAGCAGGAACAGCCAGCCGAGTTCACTGAATAGCGTCATTTTCACCGCCTCCTAGCTGTGGGAGCTACTCGTGGCCGTCCTCGTCGAGATCGTCCTCCCCCTTCTCGTCGTCCTCGTCGCCTCCGTCCAGGCCGCCTTCAGTCTCGAGGTCGTCGTCCATCAGGTCGTCGTCCTCGAGCTCGTCGTCCTCGAGCTCGTCCTCGTCGTCATCCTCGTCTTCGTCGAAGTCGTCGTCCTCGTCGAAGTCGTCGTCCTCGTCGTCGTCTTCCTCGGTGTGGTTGTGAACCGGCGCGGCGTCATCGTGCCACGGATCTGCCCGGAACTGCATGTGAGAGATCCTCCGGATGTTTTGCTCGGGCGGGATTATAGCAAACATCCCTTTCCCAGGCGTACGGCGAACGTATGCCGGACGCCCCGGGGCGTCAAGGGGGACCTGGAACGGGGGCGGCGAAGGGGCTATCCTCGGGCCGCGGGCGCCATGATCGCGACGGCCCAGAGGCTCATCCGGCGCGCGCGCGAGCGAGGCGAGCGCGCCCTGTCCGAGCACGACAGCACGCGTGTGATCCGGGCGTACGGGGTGCCGACCGCCCGCGCGGCGCTGGTGCGCACGGCGTCCGAGGCCGCAACCGCCGCCCGGCGCATCGGCTATCCTGTCGCGCTCAAGGCCTGCGCGGCCGGCGCGTCGCACAAGACGGAGCGGGGGCTCGTGGCGGTCGGGCTCGGCCGCGAGCGGGATCTGCGCGGGGCGTTCGCCGCGCTCCGCGCGCGGGCCGGCGTGGGCTACGCGGGCGCGTTCCTCGTGCAGGAGATGGTCGAGGGGCGGCGCGAGTTGATGATCGGCATGCTGCGCGATCCCCAGTTCGGCCCCTGCGTCATGTTCGGGTTGGGCGGCGTCCTCACGGAAATCCTGAGAGACGTGGTCTTCCGAGTCGCGCCGCTCGCCGAGCGCGACGCGCGCGCGATGCTGCGGCGCATCCGCGCCCACCGGATCCTCGACGCCGTCCGGGGCATGCCCCCGGTGGACACCGTCTCCCTCTGCCGGAGCCTGATGGCCCTGGGGCGGATCGGGCTCGAGCATCCCGAGATCGCCGCGATCGACGTCAATCCGCTGATCGTGCGCGGCCGCACACCGGTCGCGGTCGACGCGCTGGTCGTCCTGTCGACGGACGGCGCGCGGTGAGGGAGGCGGCGGCCGACACGATGCGGCGCTTCTTCGAGCCGCGGCGCGTCGCGATCGTCGGCGCCTCGGCCGCGGCCGGCAAGCCGGGCAACGTCGTGGTGAAGAACATCCTCGCGAACGGGTTCGCGGGCGAGCTCTTCCTCGTCAACCCACGCGGCGGCGCGATCGAGGGGCGCCGGGTCCACACCTCGATCGACGCGCTGCCCGACGGCATCGACCAGGCGGTCGTCACGCTGCCCGCCGCCCAGGCCCCCGCGACGGTGCGTGCGCTCGGCGCCAGGGGGATCCGCGCGATCGTGCTCGCGGCGAGCGGCTTCGCGGAGGTCGACCAGGTGGGCGAGGCGCTGCAGGCGGAGCTCTCGCGCGCCATCCGGGAGAGCGGGGCGCGCGTGCTCGGCCCGAACACGACCGGGCACGTGTCCGTGCCGGGCGCCTTCACGTCGAGCTTCTTCCCGCTCGGCCGGGTGCCGCGCGGCAGCGTCTCGTACGTGGCCCAGACGGGCAACTTCTGCGGGATCTCGCTCCGCCACATCATGTCGGCCGAGCACTTCGGCGTGGCGCGCTCCGTCGGCCTCGGCAACAAGGTGGACGTCGACGAGAGCGACGTCCTCGAGTGGCTCGGCGCCGACCCCGAGACGCGGGCGATCCTCCTCTACCTCGAGAGCATCAAGGAACCACGGCGGTTCCTGCGTGTCGCGCGCCGCGTGTCGCGCGAGAAGCCCGTCGTCCTGCTGAAGGGCGGCGTGTCGGAGGCGGGGGCCGCGGCGGCCGTCGCGCACACGGGCGCGCTCGCGGCCGACGGGCGCGTCGTCGACGGCGCGCTCGAGCAGGCCGGGGTGGCGCGCCTCCACCGGTACTCCCAGCTCTTCCACGTGGCGAAAGCGCTCGACGCCATGCCCCTGCCGCGCGGCAATCGGGTGGCGTTCCTCTCGCCGTCGGGCGCCTTCACCGTGTGCCTGACCGACCTCTGCCGGGGGCTCGGGCTCGAGGTGCCGGCCCTCGCGGAGGCGACCCGCGCGCGCCTGCAAGCGCTCGCGCCGCCGTTCATCCGGATGCGCAACCCGGTCGACATCTTCGGCTCGGTCGCGCTGCACGGCTACGAGCGCGCCTACGGCGACGCGCTCGACGCCGTGCTCGGCGACCCGCACGTCGACGCGGCCGTCGTCATCATGATGCTGACGAGCGAGACGGGCGTGCCCCGCCTCGACTTCCTCGTCGACCTCGCGCACAAGCACCCCGCGAAGCCCGTGTACGCCACCTTCATGGGCGCGCACGAGCACGACGTCGCCGCCAAGGCGTACCTCGAGCCGCGCGGCGTGCCCTGCTTCATGCTGGTGGAGGAGGCCTTCGAGGTGCTCGCCGTCCTGGCGCGCTGCCGCGCGAACCTGCGCCGTCTGGGGTAGAATTCTCCGGTATCCCGCGGTCGTCCCGGCGTTCGGCGGTGTAGCTCAGCGGCAGAGCAGGGGTCTCATAAGCCCCGTGTCGGAGGTTCAATTCCTCCCACCGCCACCACCATCCGGCGTCGTCACCCCCCGTAGGGCGTCGTCACACCGACCCTGCGCCCGGCGCCTGGAGCGCCCGGCGGAAGGCGAGCCGGATCTCGTCGGGGCGCTCCGAGTACGGGGGGATCGGTTCCTGGGGATCGTAGCGCGTCGGCAGCACGAAGAGCGCGGGACCGGCGCCGCGCGCGCGCTCGAGCGCCCCGGCAAGCTCGTCGGCGCCGGCGAGCCGCTCGGCGATCGCCAGTCGCGCCGCGCGGGCGACCGCGACGAAGTCCACCTCGACCGCGGGCAGGTGCTGGCCCCCGGACGACTCGTAGTGGCGGTTGTCGAAGACGAGCACGGTGAGGTTCGCCGGCCGCGCGGCGGCGACGGTCGCCAGCGTTCCGAGACTCATCAGCAGGGAGCCGTCGCCTTCGAGCGCGGTGACCTGACGGTCCGGGCGCGCCAGCGCCATGCCGAGCGCCAGCGGAATCGCCGCGCCCATGGCGTCGCAGAGGGCGAAGTGCGGCACGGGGACCCCGAGGTGCGGCAGGTACCGGGCGTTGGCGCCCAGGCCGGCGACGAGCAGGTCGCGGCGCGGGTCGAGCCCGGCGACGAGCACGTCGAGCCAGGCCCGGCGCGGCGGAGTCACGCGAGATCCTCGGCGCTGAACAGGAGCGCGAACGGGGCGCCCGCCTCCTCGACCCACGCGAGCCCCTCGCGGATCTGCCCGCCGATGCGTGTCGGCCCTGCGGCGCGCGCCCAGCGGATCGACCACGCCGCGAGCGTCGGCTCCGTGCGCTGGCCCTTCGGCGCGTGGTAGTAGACCGGATCGCGCTCGTCGCCCCGGTAGGAGACGAGGAAGAAGCAGGGGACGCGGTAGAGCTGGACGAGCGAGGCGATGACCGCGCCGCAGTTGAGCAGCCCCGCGTTCTGCATGACGACGGCGGCGCGGGCGCCGCAGAGCGCGGCGCCGCAGGCCAGGGCGACCGCCTCCTCCTCGCGCGCGACGTCGATCACCCGGAGCCTCGGCGAGCGCCGCAGCTCCTCCATCAGCCAGCCGATCCAGGTGTCGGGCACCGAGGGGACGAGCGTGACGCCCGCTTCCTCCAGGGCGGTCACGATGGCGCGGGAGCCCTCGCGCGTGGGGGACGGCGCGGGGTCGCTCACGGCGCCTCCAGAAAGGCGTCGGGCGGCAGCGTCACGGTGAGCCGGTCGCCCGGCTCGACGACGACCGTGCCGCGCACGACGGCCAGCACGCGAGCGCCGCCCGGGAGCTCGAGGCGCACCTCCGCATGATCGCCGAGGAACATGACGCTCGCGACGCGGGCCGGTAGCGCGTTGGCCCCCCCGTCGCCGGGCTCCACACGCTCCGGCCGGATGAGGAGCCGCACCCGGGTCCCCGGCTCGAGCGGCCGCGGGAGCCGCACCGCGATCCGCTGGCCGCCCGCGAGCTCCACCGTGCCGGCGTCCACGGCGCGCCCCTCGAGCGCGCTCGAGGCGCCGATGAAGTCGGCGACGAAGCCGGTGGCCGGCCGCTGGTAGACCTCGCGCGGCGTGCCGAGCTGCTCGATCCTCCCGGCGTTCATGACCGCCACGCGGTCGGAGAGGCCGAGGGCCTCGTGCTGGTCGTGGGTGACGAAGATCGTCGTGATGCCGACGGCGCGCTGGATCTCCCGGAGCTCCGCCCGCATCTCCTCGCGCAGCTTCCGGTCGAGCGCGGCCAGCGGCTCGTCGAGCAGGAGCACGCGCGGGCGGATGACGAGCGCCCGGGCCAGCGCGACCCGCTGCTGCATGCCGCCCGAGAGGTGCGAGGGCCGCATGGCGCCCGCCGCCGGCAGCCGGACCAGGGCCAGGGCCTCGGCCACCCGGGCCTCGGCCTCCCGGCGCCCCATCCGGCGCTCGCGCAGGCCGAAGGCGACGTTGTCGGCCACGCTCATGTGCGGGAACAGCGCGTAGGACTGGAAGACGACGCCGAGCCCGCGCCGCCAGGCCGGCTGGCGCGTGACGTCCTGGCCGTCCAGCAGGACGCGGCCGGCGTCGGGCTCGATGAAGCCGGCGACGATGTTGAGCGTCGAGGTCTTGCCGCACCCGGACGGGCCGAGCAGCGAGAGCAGCTCGCCCTCGTGCACCGCGAGGTCGATCCCGTCGAGCGCGCGCGTGGCCCCGTAGGCCTTGCTGACCGCCTCGAGCGCCACGACCGCCTTGCCCGTCACCGGTGCCCCTCGATCTGGAACACGCGCGAGAGGTGCAGCAGGCGGTCGGCGAGGAACACGGCGGCGAAGGTGGCGGCGACGAAGAGCGTCGAGAGCGCCGCCATGGTGGGGTCCGTGTAGTTGACGACGTAGGTGAACATGGCGACCGGCAGGATCTCGGTGACGCGCGTGGACACGAAGAGCGAGACGACGAACTCGTTGGCGGACACGATGACGGCGAAGAGGAGCGCGGCGAAGAGCCCGGGACGGAGGAGCGGCAGTGTCACGCGCCGGAACACCCGCCACGGGCGCGCGCCGAGGCTCGCCGCCGCGCGCTCGAGCATGGGATCGAGGTTGGCGACGCTGACCATGACCGAGCGGATCACGAACGGCAGCACGAGCACGACGTGGGCGACGATCAGGACCACGCGGTTCGCGAGGAGACCGAGGCGCGCCGCGAGGATCAGGAGCCCGAGGCCCGCCGCGACGCCCGGGACGACCAGGGGGGAGAGCAGCGCCGTGTTCCAGAGCCCGCGCAGGCGCACCGGGTAGCGCACGAGCGCCAGGGCCGCCGCCGTCCCGATCGGCAGCGCGAGGGCCGCGCTGGCCGCGGTGACGATGAGGCTGTTCAGCGCCGCCCGGCGGAACTGCGGGTAGGTGAGCGCGTTCTCGTACCAGCGGAGCGAGAGGCCCTGGGGCGGGAAGGACAGGATCGCGGTGGGGTTGAACGACGCCACGACCACGACCAGCGTGGGCAGCGTCATGAAGAGGACGAGGGCCAGGACGACGAGCCGGCCGATCACGCCGCACCCCGTCCGAGCAGCCGCCCCATGAGGACGAGGAGCCCGAGCGTCACGGCCAGGGCCACGACGGCGAACGCCGCGCTGCCCGGCCAGTTGAAGGAATCGAGGGCGAGGTCCTTGACCACGTTGGCGATCATCTTCACCCGCCCGCCGCCCAGGAGCTCCGGCGTGGGGAAGGCGCTGAAGGTCCAGGCGAAGACCACGAGCGAGCCCGAGACGATGCCGGGCGTGGAGAGCGGCAGCGTGACGCGCCAGAAGACGCGCCAGGGCCGGGCGCCCAGGCTCGCCGCCGCCCGCTCGTAGCCGGGGTCGATGTGGCTGATCGCGGCGGCCAGGATGAGGATCATCGTCGGCATCGAGAAGTGGACGAGCCCGACGAGCACGCCCTCGGGCTCGAACAGGAGCTTCACAGGCCAGCGGACGAAGGAGTTGCCGAGGACGAGCATCCAGGCGTACGTGCGCACGATGGCCCCGGTGAAGAAGGGCGCGAGCGTCAAGACCAGCAGGAGCGAGCGCACGCGGGCCGAGGGCGTCCGCGCGAGCGCGTAGGCGACCGGGTACGAGGCGGCCAGCGTGAAGGCCGTCGTCAGAGCGCTCAGCACGACCGTGTCCCAGATGTAGCGCAGGTACAGCGGCGCGAGCACGCCGCGGAAGTTCCGGTCGGTGAGGCCGCCGGTGCGCAGCGAGCCCGGGATGAACTCCAGCAGGCTGAACTGGAAGAGCGCCCCCAGCGCGATGGCGAAGACCGCCAGCATGGCGGCCGACGGCGCCAGGAGTGCCAGGCCGAGCGCCGGGCTCCGGCGCTGCGCGCCTGCGGCCGCCGCGTCCGCCACCCTCAGTGCCTCGCGTCGAGGAGGCCGAGCGCCCTGGCGACGCGCTCGGCGGTGAGCGGCAGGTGCCCCACGCGCGCGCCGGTCGCATCCGCGACGGCATTGGCGATCGCTGCGGCGGGAGGCCCGATGGGCGGCTCGCCGATGCCGCGCGCGTTGAAGGGGCCGAGCCCCTCGCCGGACTCGACGACGACGGCCCGGACGTCGGGCACGTCGGCGGCCGTGGGGATCAGGTAGGTGGCGAAGGACGTCGTGAGGTTGATCCCGTCCTCGACGACCACCTCCTCCATCAGCCCGTAGCCGAGCCCCTGCACGGCGCCGCCCTGGATCTGGCCCTCGACCGATTGCGGATTGATGGCGCGCCCGACGTCGTGGGCCGCGGCGTACTTCACGATACGTACATGCCCCGTCTCAGTGTCCACCTCCACCTCGGCGGCGTGGGCGCCATAGGTGTAGTCGGGAAAGACCTTGCCCGAGCCGGTCGCGAGGTCCACGGGCTCGCCCGCGGGGGCGTGGTAGACGGCCAGGTGGCTGCGCGGCACGCCCACGCGCGCGCACTCGCGGAGGAGGTCGGGGAGGGCGAGCGAGCGGCCGCCGGGCGCGAGGACGGCGTCGTCGGCCATCTCGAGCCCGGCGACGTCCGCCCCCAGCATCCTCGCCGCCACGGGCAGGAGCTGGGCGCGAAGCTCCCGCGCCGCCTTCAGCACGGCGTTGCCCGACATGTAGAGCTGGCGGCTCGCGGTCGTCGTCCCCGCGAGCGGCGTGAGCGCGCTGTCCGCGATGTGGACCGAGACGCGATCGAGGCTCACGCCGAGGACCTCGGCGGCGATCTGGCAGAGTGAAGCCGCCTGGCCGCCGCCGACGTCGGGCACGCCGCACCGGACGACGAGGCTCCCGTCCATCTCGAAGCCGACCCAGGCGCTCGACCAGTCGTGGAGCCACACGATCCGCCCGTAGGGCTGGAAGTTGCACGCGAGCCCGCGGCCCACGCGAAGGTGCGGCGCCCGGGGCGGAGTGGGCGGTCCGAGCGCCCCCCACGCGCGCTCGCACAGCTCGGGCAGCGCCACGTGGGTCTCGATCACCTGGCCCACCGGCAGCGTGTCGCCGGGGCGGAGCGCGTTCACGCGGCGCACCTCCACCGGGTGGAGGCCGAGCCGTCGCGCGATCGCGTCCACCTGGGACTCGTAGCCGAACACCGTCTGCATCGCGCCGAAGCCGCGCATCGCGCTGGTGGGGGGGTTGTTCGTGTAGGCGACGCGCGCCTCCACCTCGATCGCCGGGACGCGGTAGGGGCCGGCGGCGGTCACCGTCGAGTAGAGCAGCACGAGCGCCGAGAGGTAGGCGTAGGCGCCGGCGTCCGCGAGCAGGTCGATCTGCTGGGCGACGATCTCGCCGGTGGCGAGCGCGCCCGTGCGGTAGCGCATGCGGTAGGGATGGCGCTTGGCGCGCGCCAGGAGCGACTCCGCGCGCGTCCACACCATCTTCACCGGCCGCCCGGTCCTGAGCGCGAGGAGCCCGAGGTAGACCTCGACGGTCACGTCCTCCTTGCCGCCGAAGCCGCCGCCCAGGTAGGTGCCGATGACGCGCACGCGGTTCTGCGGCACCTGGAGCACCTCGGCCACGTCGCGGAAGTGCTCGATGACCTGGGTCGACACGCGGATGGTGATGACGCCGTCCGAGTCGATCCACGCGACCCCCGACTCGGGCTCGAGGTACCCCGCGTCGACGAGCTGGGTCGTGTACTCGCCCTCGACCACGACCGCCGCGCGGGCGAAGGCCGCGGTGACATCGCCGCGGCAGATCCGCCAGTGGGCGAGGAGATTGCCCTCGGCGTGGACCTGGGGCGCCCCCGGCGCGAGCGCCGCCTCGGGGGTGAACACGCCCGGGGTCGGCTCGTACTCAACGTCGATGGTCTCCGCGGCAGCGCGCGCCTGCTCGAGCGTCTCGGCGGCGACCAGCGCGACGGGCTCTCCCTGATGGCGCACGCGGTCCTCGGCGAGCACGTGGAGCGTCGCGCGGAGCGGGCCGACCGCGCTGGTCTGGCCCGGGACGTCCGTCGCGAGCGTGTTGCACGGGACGTCTTGCGCCGTGAGGACGACGGCGACGCCGTCCATCGCCTTCGCGCGCGCCGTGTCGAGCCTCGCGATCCGCGCCGACGGGTACGGCGAGCGGAGGACCGCGGCGTGGAGCATCCCGGGCAGTGCGAAGTCCGCGGCGTACGCGGTGACGGCGGCCACCTTGTCGCGCGCGTCGTGGCGGGGGACAGGGCGGCCGACGACGCGCAGGGCCTCGCGCGCGGCGACCGCCTCAGCCAACGCCCCGCTCCCCGCGCGCGTACGCCTCGAGAGCGTCCAGGATCTTCGCGTAGCCGGTGCAGCGGCAGAGGTTGCCCTCGAGGGCCGTGCGGAGCGCCTCGCGGTCGGGAGACCGCTCGCGCTCGAGGAAGGCGAGGGCCGTCAGCAGCATGCCCGGGGTGCAGAAGCCGCACTGCACGGCGCCGTGGCGCACGAACGCCTCCTGCAGCGCGTGGAGGCCGCCGTCGCGCTCGAGCCCGCGCAGCGTGACGACGGCGCGCCCGCGCACCGCCGGCGCCAGCACGAGGCAGCTCGAGACGGGCCGGCCGTCGAGGAGGACCGTGCACGCGCCGCACACCCCCTCGTCGCAGCCCTGCTTGACGTCGAAGATGCCGAGGGTGTCGCGCAGCATCTCGAGCAGCGTCTGGTTCGGGCGGACCTCGACCTCGCGCTGCCGGCCGTTCAGGACCATCCGCGCGATCATCGCGTCCCGAGGCGGCTTCCGTTCGAGCGCCGGCTTTGCCGGCGCAATCATGGGGGAGGCATCGGAGGGGGCCGTCGAGGCCCCCTTCGACTGAAGCGCGCGCGCGACCGCGCGGGTGAGCGCCCGGCGGCAGAGCACGCCCGCCAGCAGGCGGCGGTAGGCGCCGGACGCGAAGGCGTCCGACGGCGGGTCGAGGCGCTCGCGCGCGATCTCGGCCGCCCGCGCCAGGCGCTCGGCGGTGGGCTCCTCGCCGCGCAGCGCGTCCTCGGCGCCGGCGGCGCGCACCGGCCGGTCGGCGACGCCGCCGAGCGCGAGCCGCGCGTCCTCCACCCGCCCACGCCGGTCCACGCTCACGAGCGCGACGACGGTCACGAGGCCGAAGTCGCCCGCCCGGCGCGCGAATTGCTCGACAGCCCAGCCGTGCGCCGGCGTCCCGTCCACCTCGACCTCGGTCACGATCTCGTCGGGGGCGAGCACGGTCGTGAGGGGGCCGGCGAAGAACTCGCGCGCGGCGATCGTGCGGCGGCCCGAGGCCGACGCCACCTGGAGCCGCGCGTCGAGCGCGGTCACCGCCGCCGGCAGCTCGGCCGCCGGGTCGGCGTGGGCGAGGCTCCCGCCGAGCGTGCCGAGCGCGCGGACACGGACGTTGCCGATCAGGCGCGCCGCCTCGCCGAGCATCGGGCAGTGGCGCGCGACCGTGTCGGACTCCTCGAGCTGGTGGTGGCGCACCAGCGCCCCGAGCCTGAGCCGTCCGTCCTCGAGCACCACGCCGTGGAGGGGCAGCCCGGCGATGTCGACCACGAGCTTCGGCCGCGCCAGCCGGTAGTTGAGGAGGGGCACGAGGCTCTGGCCGCCCGCCAGCACCCTGGCCTCGTCGCGATGCTCCCGGAGCAACGCGAGCGCGTCGTCAAGCGTCTCGGGTGCCGCGTACTGGAACGCGTGCATCAGTCACCACTCCGCGCGCGCGACCGGGTTCGAGCGCGGGCTTCGCCCGCGCAATCCGTCCCGGGGGGAGGGTTCGGAAGGGGGGCAAAGCCCCCCTCCGAGGCTAGACATCCCAGCCGCCGTCCACCGTCACCGACTGCCCCGTCATGTTCCGGGAGGCGTCGGAGACGAGGAAGACGATGGCGCTCGCGATGTCCCCGGCGGTGGTCACGCGGCGGAGCGCCATCTCCTCCACGTACTCCTGGTAGACCTGCTCGGGTGCCCCGCCGCGCTTCCGCGCCTTCTCGCGGCAGAGCCGGTCCATGCGGTCGCCGCCGACGATGCCCGGGTGGAGCGCGTTCACGGTGACCCCGTAGGGGCCGGCCTCGAGGGCGACCGTGCGCGTGAGCCCCCGGAGCGCCCACTTGGAGGACGAGTACGCCGCGCGAAGCTTGTAGCCGCGCAGCCCCGAGGTGCCGCTGATGTTGACGATCTTTCCGTCGCGCTGGGCGATCATCACCGGCAGCACGTGCTTGATCGGCAGGAACGTGCCCTTGAGGTTCACGGCGAGCACGTGGTCCCACTCCTCGGCCGTGATCTCCCACACCGGCGTCTCGATCGGGCCGGTGACACCCGCGCCGTTGACCAGAATGTCGATGCGCCCGCCGAGCGCCTGGCGCGTGCGCGCCACGAGCTGCTCGACGGCCGCCTCGTCGGTGACGTCGGTCGGCACCACGAGCGCGCGCCGGCCGAGCGCCTCCACCTCGCGCCCGAGCGCCTCGAGCGGTGCTTCCTCGCGGGCGGCGAGCGCCAGGTGGGCGCCCTCGCGCGCCAGCGCGAGGCAGATCTCGCCACCCATGCCCTTGGCGGCGCCGGTGACGACGGCGACCCTGTCCTCGAGGCGTCGCGTCACGCGTAACCCTCGCGGCGGTCGCGCTCGCGCGCTTCCTTCGGCCGGCCGGCGGGTGGGCCGTAGCCGCCGCCGCCGCACGTCTCGATCAGCACGAGGTCGCCGTGAGCCAGGCGCGCGCTCGCCTTGCCGCCGAAATCGCGCGCCGCGGGCGTGCCCGGGTTCAGCGTGATCCTGAAGGGCAGGCCGTCGCGTCCGCCCAGCACGCCCCAGGGCGGAACCACGCGGCGGTCGAGCATGCTGGTCAGCGTCGCCTCGGGACCGAGCACGCGGTAGGCGCGGCGGAAGCCCAGGCCCCCCCGGTGCGTGCCGTCGCCGCCCGAGCCCGGACGCAGCGCGTGCTCCTCCACGCGCAGCGGGTACTCGGCCTCGATGACCTCGACCGGCGTGTTCATGACGTTCGACATGTAGACGCGGATGGCGGAGGCGCCGTCCCGCCCCGCCGTCGCGCCCTCGCCGCCGCCGTGGACCTCGTAGAAGATGGCCCAGCGGCCGTCGGCGGCGCGCGTGCCGAAGATGAGGACCCCCGAGGTGGTCGGCCCGCTCGCGGAGACGCGCTCGGGCAGGGCGGGGACGAGCGCCCGGACGATCGCGTCCACCGCGCGCTGCGAGGTCTCGTGGTTGCCCCCGACCACCGGGCGGTCGGGATCGGCGGCGAGCAGCGTGCCCCGCGGCACCACCACGCGGAGCGGACGGTAGCAGCCGTCGTTGGGCGGCACCTCGGGGGCGACCAGCGTCTTCATCGCGTAGTACACGGAGGAGCACGCGATGAAGGACGTCGTGTTGACGGGCCCGCGCGCCTGGGGCGCGGTGCCGGTGAAGTCGAAGGTGGCCTCGTCGCCCTGGATCGCGACCCGCACCCGGATGCGGAGCGGGCGATCGTCCACCCCATCGTCGTCGAGCCAGTCCTCGCCCTCCCAGGCGCCGTCGGGCAGGGCGCGGATCGCCGCGCGCATCCCGGCCTCCGAGGCCGCGTGGAGCGCGTCGAAGCAGGCGCCGAGGGTGTCGGCGCCGTAGCGCTCGACCAGCTCGGCGAGGCGGCGCGCGGCCACGTCGTTGGCGGCGAACTGCGCGAAGATGTCGCCCTCGCGCTCGTCGCGCCCGCGCAGGTTCGAGAGCAGGAAGTCGAGCGTCTCGCGGTCCGGGCCCGCGGCGGAGAAGAGACGCACGGGCGAGATGCGCACGCCCTCCTGGTAGCACTCGGTCGCCCACGGCACGTAGGAGCCGGGCACGGCGCCGCCGACGTCGGCCCAGTGGGCGAGGTTGACGGCGAAGGCCAGGAGGCGGCCCCCGGCGAACACCGGCCGGATCGCCTTGACGTCGGGCAGGTGGTTGCCGCCGACCTCGGGCAGGTTCAGGAACCACACGTCGCCCTCGCGCAGCCGGTCGGCGGGCACGCGCTTGAGGAACTCCTTCACCGTGAACGCCATCACGCCCATGTGGATCGGGATGTCGCGCCCCTGGGCGATGAGGCGGCCCTCGGCGTCGGTCAGCGCCGAGGAGAGGTCGCCCGCCTCCTTGAGGAGTGGCGAGCGCGCCGAGCGCATCACGACGACGCTCATCTCCTCCGCGATCGCGTAGAGCGCGTTGCGCACGACCTCGAGCGTCACCGGGTGCACGGGGGGGCTCACGCGCCGGTCTCGATGACGAGGTTGCCGAGCCGGTCGGCGGCACACCGCTGCCCGGGGTAGACGAGGATCGTGGACCACTCGTCCTCGATCAGCGCCGGGCCCTCGACGGTCCGGCCGGGCCCGAGCGCCGCGCGGTCGTGGCGGCGGAGCGTCACCTCGCCCGTCGGGAGGAACCAGGCGCGCTGCTCGCCCGACGGCCCGCCGGCGCCCGCGGGCTCGAAGGGCGGCAGGTCGACGGCGACGTCCCGCGCCTCGGCGACGCATCTGAGGTTCACGCACTCGACGCTCTCGCCCGTGGCGTAGCCGTAGAGCTGGCGGTGCCGCGCCTCGAAGGCCGCGCGCAGCGTCTCGGGCGTCGCCCGCCACCCCACCTCCAGCTCGTAGTTCTGGCCGCTGTAGCGCAGGTCGGCGCTCCGCACGACGGCGATCCGCTCGGGGGCGATGCCCTCGCCGACGAGCGGCGACACGCACCGTTCCTCCAGGTCGCGATAGCACTCCTCCACGGGCTTGCCATCCCACGTCTCGAGCCGCGCCCGGTAGGTCCTCACCGCGTCGTAGCGGAGCGGCGAGACCAGGCAGCCGAGCGCCGAGAACGCGCTCGAGTGGACGGGCACGATCACGCGCCCGAGGCCGGCCTGGCGGGCGAGCGCCCCGGCGTGGACGGGCCCCGCGCCGCCGTAGGCGATCAGCGCGAAGTCGCGGAGGTCGTAGCCGCGCTGGACCGACACGAGCCTGAGCGCGCGCAGCATGGCCGCGTTGGCGACCTCCACCACGCCCGCCGCCGTCTCCATGAGCGAGAGCCCGAGCCGCCGGCCGAGCGCCTCGAGCGTCCCGGCCGCGCGGTCGCGGTCGAGCCGGATGGAGCCGCCGTAGACGCGCGTGGGGTTGAGGTAGCCGAGGACCAGGTTGGCGTCGGTCACTGTCGGCTCGGTCCCACCGAGCCCGTAGCACGCCGGGCCCGGTACTGCGCCCGCGCTCCGCGGGCCGACGCGGAGCGCGCCCGCGCCGTCCGTGTGGGCGACGGAGCCGCCGCCGGCGCCGATGGACTCCACGGCCGCCATCGGCAGCCGCACGGGGTAGCCGGCCAGGCGCCGCTGCGCGGAGGTTTCAGGAGCGCGGTCAGTGATCAGGCAGACGTCCGTGGTCGTGCCGCCCATGTCGAAGGCGAGCGCGCGGTGGAGGCCGAGCGTCCGCGCCACGTGCGCCGCCGCCGCCACGCCCGCCGCGGGGCCGGACGCCGCCATGGCCAGCGGGCGGGCCTTCGCCGCCTCGACCGACATCATGCCGCCGGCGGAGTGGAGGAGATGCAGCGGCGCGCCCGCCGTCTCGAGCCCGAGCGCCCGCGCGAGGTCGTCGATGTAGCGGCTGGCCAGGGGCATCACGGCGGCGTTGAGGACCGTGGTCGAGGTCCGCTCGTACTCGCGGGCCTCGGCGTTGATGTCGCTCGAGATCGAGACGTGGGCGAAATGAGGCGCCAGCGCCGCCCGGAGCGCCCGCTCGTGGTCGGGGTTGGCGTAGCTGTGGAGCAGGCAGACGGCCACGCTCTCGACGCCTTCCCGCGCGAGCGTCGCGACGAGCGCGGGCACTTCGTCCAGCGCGAGGGGTGTCAGGACCCCGCCGTCGGGGCCGACGCGCTCGCTCACCTCGAGACGCAGGCGCCGGGCCACGAGCGGTGGGGGCTTGGGCTGCGCCTGGAGGTCGTAGAGGTGCAGCCGGCTCATCCGGCCGATCTCGAGCACGTCGCGGAAGCCGCGCGTGGTGACGAGGCCGACGACGGCGCCGCGCCCCTCCACGATGGCGTTCGTGACGATCGTGGTGCCGTGGGCGACCGACGCCGGCGGCGTCCCGGCGCCCAGCCGCGCCGCGAGCCCGCGCACGACGCCGAGCGCGGGGTTCTCGGGCGTCGTCGGGACCTTGCCGCTCGAGAGCCGCCCCGACGGCTCCCGGACGACGAGGTCCGTGAAGGTCCCGCCGACGTCGACGCCGACGCTACTTCGCGACGATGTTCGCGTTGAACCACTCCTTCCAGGCGGCCAGCGTCTTGGCGCGCACCTCGTCGTCCATGATGTAGCCGCGCTCCTTCCACTCGGCCGGGCTCGTGAACACGCCCGGCTGGCCGCGCAGCTTCGCCGGGACCGCGGCCTTCAGGTTCGTCGGCCCCGCCTTGAACGTCGCCACGAGCTGCTCCTGGACCTCCCGGGAGAGCGCGAAGTTGATGAACTCGTGGGCGGCGGCCGACTTCTTCGTGCCCGCCATCACCGCGACCGTGTCGATGCCGACGATGCCGGGCCGGTCGGCCGGCGTGATCACCTTGACGTTCAATCCCTGGTCGATCAGGTGGAAGCCGTTGATCGACAGCATCACCTGGACCGGCGCCTCGCCCGTCTTCATGAGGTCCTGGCTGCGGGCGTCGGTGGAGAAGAACGCGGCGACGTTCGGCTTGAGCCGCTTGAGCCGCGCCTGGCCCTTCTGCCAGTCCTTCTCGTTCCCGCCCTCGAGGAGCGCCGCGATCGTGATGATGTGCGAGGGGTCGAAATCGGGCAGCCCGAGCTTGCTCTTGAGCTGCGGGTCCCACAGGTCCGCCCAGCGCTTGATCTCCGTCCTCAGGAGGTCGGGCCGGTAGGCGATCGTGTAGACGTAGGCCCAGACGCCGAGATGCCGGTCGCTGCGGATCGCCTCCCGGGCGAGGTCGCGCGCGTTCGGGATCTTGGCCATGTCGAGCTTCTCGAACAGGCCGTCCGACATGTAGAGGCGCCCGACGTGCGAGGTCGTGAACGTGATGTCGACCAGCGGCGCCGCCTTCGACACCCGCGCCTTGGCGAGGCGGTCCAGCGTGCCGCCGACCTCGAACTCCACCGGGATGCCCGTCTTTGCCGTGAACGGCTTGGCCACGACCTTCTCGACCGTGTCCTTCCAGTTGCCGCCCCACACGCTGACGACCAGCGGGTCCGCCGCGCGGGCGGGCCAGGGTGCGGCCAGGAGCAGCGCGAGGGAGAACCACGCGGTCAGCACTCGCCAGGCCATCGACGCCTCCTTCTCCGGCTCGCCGGACTGAAGCACGGGGTCACGCGCCTGACCCCGGATGCGGGCGGATCCGCGCCGGTCCGGGGGGCGAGGGCCAGAGTGTACCCGCACTCCGGGTCCAGCGGAAGCCGGCCCGCGCTACGGTTGGCGGCGCGGGTTCAGGACCGCGTTCCCGGCGCGTGCTACACTTCGAATCCGTGAGCGCCGCCCTGGACGGTCTCCTCGTCGTGGACCTGACGACGGTTCGCAGCGGGCCGACCTGCACGAAGATCCTGGCCGACTTCGGCGCCGAGGTCGTGCGCGTCGAGCGCCCCGGCGAGACGGACCGCGGCCGGGTGTTCTTCGACCAGGCCGACCTGCACCGCAACAAGAAGTCCATCGTGCTGAACCTCCAGGACGAGCGCGGCGTCGCCGTGGTCCGGCGGCTCGCCGCGCGCGCCGACGTCGTGGTCGAGAACTACCGGCCCGACGTCAAGCGCCGCCTGGGCGTGGACTACGAGGCGCTCGCGCGCGAGAACCCGCGGCTCGTGTACGGCTCGATCTCGGGCTTCGGCCAGACGGGCCCGTACCGCGAGCGGCCGGGCTACGACCAGATCGTGCAGGGCATGTCGGGGCTCATGTGGCTCACGGGCACGGCGGAGTCGGCGCCGCTCCGCATCGGCATCCCGATCGGCGACCTCCTCGCCGGCTACTTCTGCGCGATGGGCATCCTGCTCGCGCTCGTCGAGCGTCAGCGCTCGGGCCGCGGGCAGCACGTCACGACGTCGCTGCTCGAGGCGATGGTGGGGAGCCTCTCGTTCCAGGCGGCGAACTACCTGAACACCGGCAAGGTCCCGCCGCCCGTGGGCAACCACCACCCGCAGACCGCCCCGATGGGCGTGTACCGCGCGCGGGACGGCTTCATGAACCTCGCCGTCGGCAACGACGAGATGTTCCGGCGCCTCTGCGGCGTCCTCGGCGTGCCCGAGCTCGGCGCGGACCCGCGCTTCGCGAAGAACCTCGAGCGCGTCAAGCACCGGCAGGCGCTCGACGTCGTCATCGTCGAGCGGCTGGCGACGCGGAGCGCGGCGGAGTGGATCGACACGCTCAACGCCGCCGGCGTCGCCTGCGGGCCGATCTACACGCTCGACCAGGTCTTCGCGGATTCCCAGGTGAAGGAGCTCGGGCTGGTCCACGAGCACACGCACGAGACGTTCGGCCCGGTGAAGGTGGTCGGGCTCCCGGTGAGCCTGAGCCGCACGCCGGCGACGGTGCGCACGCCCGCGCCGCCGCCGGGCGCGCACACGCGCGAGGTTCTCGGGCGGGTCGGCTACGAGGCGACGGAGATCGACGCGCTCGCCCGGGCCGGCGTGGTCGAGGCCGCCAGGTGACCGACATCCTCGTCCGGCACGAGGGGCCGATCGCGACGGTCGTGTTCAACCGCCCGAAGGTGCGCAACGCGATCAGCCTCGCGATGTGGACCGAGCTGGCGCGCGTGATCGAGGGGCTCGTCAAGGACGACTCGGTCCGCGCCGTCGTCTTCCGTGGCGCGGGCACCGAGGCGTTCGCGTCGGGCGCGGACATCTCCGAGTTCACGGAGAACCGCAAGGACACCGCGACCGCGCTCCGGTACAACGCGCAGACGGCGGCCGCCTACGGGGGCCTCCGCGACTGCCCCAAGCCGACGGTCGCGATGATCTACGGCTACTGCATGGGCGGCGCGGTCGCGCTCGCGCTCGCGTGCGACCTGCGCTTCGCCGCGGAGGGCGCGAAGTTCGGGATCCCCGCCGCCAAGCTCAACATCATCTATCCCCCGGACTCGGTCGGCCAGCTCGTGGACCTCGTGGGGCCGGCGTACGCCAAGGACATCCTCTACTCGGCGCGCACGGTGGACGACCGCGAGGCGCTCGCGATGGGATTCTTCCAGCGCCTGCTCCCGGCGGACGAGCTCGAGCGCTACACCTACGACTACCTCCGCCGGGTCGCCGACAACGCGCCGCTCTCCGTGCGCGGCACCAAGCTCACGGTGCAGTCGTGGCTCGCGGGACTGACCGACGAGCGCCGCCGACGCCTCGCCGAGCTGGCGCTCGAGGCGTTCGAGAGCGAGGACTACAAGGAGGGCACGCGGGCGTTCCTCGAGAAGCGGGCGCCCAGGTTCCAGGGGCGCTAGCGCCCGGGCGTGCGCTTCGAGTTCCTCTCCTCGACCCCGCCGAGCCCGACCGAGGGGAGCGGGACGTTCGTGGCGCTCGACGGCCTCGCGCGCGGGCTCACCCGGCTCGGCCACGGCGTGGGCTTCCGTCCCCTCGGCCGCCGCACAGGCGTCCACACCCTCGACCGCTGGCTCTACAACGCGCGCGTCGTGCTCCGCCCGCCCGACGCCGACGTGACCGTCGGGGTGGACCTCGACGGCTTCCTCTGGGCGCGGCGCCGCGGCCGGGCCCGGTTCGTCGTGATGCTCAAGGGGATCATCGCCGACGAGCTCCGGAACGAGCGCGGGCTCGTGCGCGCGCTGCTCGGCGTGCAGGCGCGCTGGGAGCGGGCGAACACCGAGCGCGCCGAGCGGGTCGTCGTGCCGAGCCGCTACTCGGCGAGGGTGGCGCAGGAGGTGTACGCGGTCCCGCCGGCCAGGCTCGCCGTGGTCCCCGAGCCGATCGACCTCACGGACTGGCGGCGCCGCTTCGCCGCGGTCGCGCCCGGCAGGGCGGAGCGCCCGACGGTGCTCGCCGTCGCGCGGATGTACCCCCGGAAGCGGCTCGAGGACCTGCTGCGCGCCGCGGCGATCCTGCGCGGCCGAATCCCGGACGCCCGGGTCCGCATCGTAGGAGGGGGGCCGGAGTCCGCGCGCCTGCGCGCCCTCCAGCACGACCTCGGTCTGGGCGAATCGGTGGTCTTCCTCGGCGAGGTGTCGCGCGGAGACCTCGCGGTAGAATACGTGAGCGCCCACTGCTTCTGCCTGCCCACGGTGCAGGAGGGGTTCGGGCTCGCGTTCGCCGAGGCGATGGCCGCCGGGCTTCCGGTGGTCGGCTGTCGCGCCGCGGCGGTGCCCGAGCTGGTGGAGGACCGCCGGACCGGGCTCCTGGTGACGCCGAGGCGCCCGGACGAGCTCGCGACGGCCCTGGAGACACTGCTGATGGACGAAGAGTTGCGAAAGACGCTCGGCGCCCGGGGCGCCGAGCGCGTGGCGGCGCTCGACCTCGAGCGCGTGGCCGCGCGTTTCTTGGAGGCGCTGGCGTGAGCGCCGAGCGCGCGCGCAGCACGCGCCGCTTCGCGTTCGCCGCGGGACACCGCTACTGGGTGGAGGCCTGGCCGGCGGCCGAGAACGAGCGCGTCTTCGGCCGCCTCGCGGTCCCGCACGGTCACAACTACGCGCTCGACGTGACGGTCGAGGGGCCGATCGACCCGCGCACGGGCATGGTGATCGACCTCTCCGAGCTCAAGCGCCTCGTGGAGGAGGCGGTTGTCGCGCGCTTCGACCACGCCGACCTCAATGCCGACCCGCTGTTCCGGGGCCGCGTGCCGACGACCGAGAACGTCGCGGTCGCGGTGTGGGAGCTGCTGGCGCCGAAGCTCGGCGCCGAGCGGCTCGTGCAGGTCCGCGTCTTCGAGGACCCGACGCTCTGGGTGGATTATCGTGGCGGTGCGAGCTGAGCGGCGTCGCGCCGCGAGGCGAGCGGTGAAATGATCGGAGGTCCCATGGTTGAGCTGACGCGCGTGTACCATGTGAGCGCCGGCCACCGCCTCGCGAGCCCGGCGCTCTCCGAGGCGGCGAACGCGGCGCTCTACGGCCCCTGCGCGCGCCCCCACGGCCACAACTACTACGTCGAGGTGACCGTGGCCGGCCGGCCGGACCCGGTGACGGGCATGGCGGTGGACCTGGCGGCGCTCGACGCCGCGGTGGAGGGCGCCGTGATCTCCCGCGTGGACCACCGGACGCTCGAGGCCGTGCCGGAGCTGGCCGGCGTGATCACCACCGGCGAGGGCCTGGCGCGCGCGTTCTGGCGGCTGCTCGCGCCGGCGGTCCCCGCGGGCGCGCTCCGGCGCGTGGGCGTCGTCGAGACGGCCAAGAACCGCTTCGAGTACGAGGGCGGAGCCCGATGATCGCCAAGCTGATCGCCGAGCTCCTGAAGGAGCTGGGCGAGGATCCCCACCGCGAGGGGCTCGTGAAGACGCCGGAGCGCGTCGCGCAGGCGTTCCGCTACCTCACGTCGGGGTACGCGCAGGACGTGAAGGACGTCCTGAACGACGCCCTCTTCGTCGAGGACTACGACGAGATGGTGATCGTGAAGGACATCGACTTCTTCTCGCTGTGCGTGCCGAGCAAGCAGATCGTCAACGCGGTCGGCGGCGCCAGGCCCGCGCGGCTCGTCAGACCCGGGGACCGGCTGTGGACGCTCGATCAGGGCTACCTCAAGGAAACGACGGTGACGATGGTCACGTCGCGGAAGACGCGGGAGATCGTCGAGGTCGAGACGACCGGCGGACGCTTCCGCGTGACTTCGGACCATCCCGTGATGACCGAGTCGGGGTGGGTGGAAGCCCAGCGCCTGGAACCGGGAACGAACGTGGAATGGATCAACCCCAAGACGCTCTGCCGGAAGCCGTACCATCCGCAGCCGGGCTATGCGCTCGGCTACGTCCTCGGGGCCGTTGCCGCAGACGGAAGCATCCAAGATGGCCGCCGCATCGCGCTCATCGTGAAGGACGAGACCTTTGCGCGGAAGTACCGCGCGATGCTCACGGAAGCCTTCCCGGGCTCTGCGTCCCAGATCGAATCAATCACTGTGCCGTCAGGTCTTCTGCGGAAAGACGTATTGATGTTCCGTGTGCGCATCGTTTCGCGGGCTATCGCCGGGAAGCTGTGTCGCTGGCTCGGTGTGTCGGAGGAGGGCTCGAAGAGCAAGACGAAATCCTTCGTGTTCCCGCGGGTCGTCACCTCGTCACGGAAGATGATGCAGGGGTTCCTCGACGGATACTGCGACGGCGACGGCGAAGAAATGCGGCGCGGCACCCGACGGCTCTGTAGCTCGAACCAGAGCTTCCTGCAGGAGCTCGGCGAGTACCTGGAGGCGCCGGTGGGCGCCCATCGCCGTGGGGTCGGCAGAATTTACGTTTCTGACCGCTGGCACCAACCGGGCTGGCATGGCAGGCACGGGTTCCGACAGGAGAGCGAGTTCTATGTCCCGGTCGACGGCACCTATGCGACTGTCGTGGAGGTCCGCCGGCTCGCGGAAGCGAAGAAGCCGCACACGGTCTATAGCTTCAAGTGTGAGCCGTACCCTACGTTCCTCATCGCCGGACATCTCAGCCATAATTGTGAGCATCACCTCCTCCCATTCATCGGCAAGGCGCACGTCGCGTACATGCCGAGGCGGAAGATCGTCGGGCTCTCGAAGATCCCGCGGCTCGTCGAGATGTTCAGCCGGCGGCTCCAGGTGCAGGAGCGGCTCACCACGCAGATCGCCACGACGCTCGACGAGGCGCTCCAGCCGCGCGGCGTCGCGGTCGTCATGGAGGCGATCCATCTCTGCATGCTGATGCGCGGGGTGGAGAAGCAGAACTCGAAGGCCGTGACCTCGGCGATGCTCGGGGCGTTCCGCGACCGACCCGAGACGCGCGCGGAGTTCATGGAGCTGATCAAGGCCGGCCGGGGGCTCCAGATATGAGCGCGGCGCTCGCCGGGCAGGTCGCGCTGGTCACGGGCGCCGGGCGCGGCATCGGGCGTGCGGTCGCCGGCGCGTTCGCGGCGGAGGGCGCCGCGGTCGTGCTCGCGGCGCGCTCGCGGCAGGACCTCGCAGCGGTCGCCGCCGACATCCGCGCGCGCGGCGCGCGGGCGCTCGCGGTCCCGACCGACGTGACGCAGGACGCGGCCGTCGAGGCGCTCGTGGAGGAGGCCGTCGCCGAGCTGGGGCGGCTCGACGTGCTCGTGACGGCGGCGGGCACGGCGTCGTTCGGTCCCGTCGCGGGCGCCAAGCCCGCGGACTGGGACGCGATGCTGGCCCTGAACCTCCGGGCCGTGATGGTGTGCTGTCGGGCGGTGCTCCCGGTCATGCTCCGCCAGCGCCGCGGCACGATCCTGAACGTGGGCTCGGTCGCCGCCGAGCGGCCCATCGCGGGCGCGGCGGCGTACGCGGCGACCAAGGCGGCCGTCGCGGCCTTCGGCCGTGTGCTCGCCGAGGAGCTGCGCGGCGAGGGGGTGCGGGTCGGCCTGCTCGTCGCCGGCGCCGTGGACACGCCGCTCTGGGACGCGATCCCGGGCGCGCCGGACCGGAGCCGCATGCTCCGCGCCGAGGACGTGGCGCGCGCCGCGGTGCTGATGGCCGCGCTCCCGCCCGGGGCGAGTCTCGAGGCGCTGACCCTCCTGCCCGCGGGCGGGATCCTGTGATACGATTGCCTCAGTGGACCGCACGAGAGAAAACTCCCGTCAATCCGGAGGGTTCGAAGATATGGTGACGATGACCGAGACCGCCGCGAAGAAGATCACCGAGCTCCGGCTCGAGGAGGGCAAGCCCGAGTGGGGGCTTCGGGTCCGTCTGGTCGGCGGTGGCTGCTCCGGCATGTCCTACGAGCTCGGCTGGGAGGAGCAGGAAGCGCCGGGCGACACCGTCGTCGAGGGGCCGCAGGGCATCCGGGTCTTCATCGACCAGCACAGCGCGCAGTACGTCGCCGGCAGCGAGATCGACTACGTCGACAACACGATGCTGGGCGCCGGCTTCGCGATCAAGAACCCGAACGTGAAGTCGAGCTGCGGCTGCGGCCAGTCGCACCGCTTCTAGCCCCGTCCCCCGCCGTGCGCGTCCGGGTCCGCCTCTTCGCCCGGTACCGTGAAGCCGCGGGGC
>Ga0209211_10003794_pt1 | contig 24189 bp, 21 predicted proteins | sample RifGroA2_FD_183992 | JGI IMG/M metagenome (GOLD analysis project Ga0209211, IMG submission 183992) | Groundwater microbial communities from Rifle, Colorado, USA - Groundwater A2 (SPAdes) (version 2) | ecosystem: Environmental > Aquatic > Deep subsurface > Groundwater | place: Rifle, Colorado...
GTTAAAATTGGTTCTCGTTATGAGGAAGAGCGCTTGCAAGGTGTTTCGCATTTTTTAGAACATCTGTTTTTTAAAGGAACTAAAAAAAGGCCGACAACACTTGAAATTAGTCATGAGCTTGATAATATGGGCGCGGAATTTAATGCTTTTACATCCAAGGAATATACTGGTTTTTACATTACAGCAGCGAGTAAATATATGAATACTATTTTAGATATTTTGTCTGACATACTTCTCAATTCTTTATTTAAAGAAGAGGAAATACAAAAAGAGCGGGGAGCTGTGATAGAGGAAATGAATATGTATCAAGATACGCCAATGCGTTACATTGGCGATATATTTGAAGAACTTTTATACGGCGATACAGCTTTAGGCAGGAAAGTTATAGGCACAAAAGAAATATTAAAAAACATGAAACGCGATGATTTTATAAATTATTTTAAAAAAAATTATAATTCGCGAAATATTATTATTAGTGTTGCTGGAAAATTTAAAGATATAAATTTAGAGAAATTTTTAGGAGATGTAAAAAAAGGCAAGAAAAGCGAATATAAAAAGTACGAGGATAAGCAGATAAAGCCAGAATTGCGAATTGTGGATAAAAATACTGATCAAGCGCAAGTGGCAATTGGATATAAAACATTTAGTATTTTTGACAAGCGAAGAACGACTTTAGATGTTTTGGCAACAATTTTGGGCGGAGGAATGTCATCTCGTTTATTTATAGAAGTTAGGGAACGTCAAGGGCTTTGTTATTTTGTAAGGACTTTAGCAGAGCATTATTTAGATCAAGGCTATATTGGAACTTTTTCCGGAGTAACATTAAATAAGATCGATAAAGCAATTAAAATAATTTTACAAGAGCATAAAAAAATTATTACAGACGGCATAAGCGTTAAGGAATTAAATAAGGCTAAGGAATATATTAAAGGCAGATTTTTGCTTTCTGCTGAAGGCTCTTATGATATAGCTCACTTTATTGGTATGGAAAAATTAATTCTTAACCGCGCTATTTCTATAAATGATTATTTTAAAGAAGTTGATAATGTAACTGTTACCGCAATTAAAATAACCGCAAATGAATTATTTATTAAAGAAAAGTTAAATTTAGCTATTATTGGTCCATTTAATGGTGAAGAAAATAGATTTAAAAAATTATTAGAGCTATAATTTTTATATGCTAAAATGATAGCATGTTTAACAATACTTTAGGCAATACAATAATCGCTTTTAGTTTTAGAGTAATTGGAACAATTATTTCTATTGTTTATTTAGCTGTTTTAACAAGATATTTAGGATTAGAAAATTTTGGTTATTATTCAGGCGCGCTCGCATATGTTTATATATTTAGTTTTTTAGCTGATCTTGGACTTTATAATTTAATGGTTCGCGAAATATCTCGCCCTAATGCCGACGAGAACAATATCGTGTCAAGCATTTTTACTTTACGAATTATAGCGCTTTTAATCTCTTTAACTATTGGATCTTTGATTATTTGGCTCACTGATTTTAATATTGTAATGAAAATAGCTGTTTCTATTTCATCGCTTCATTTTTTGTTTTTGGGCGCAACTCAACCTTTAATTGGTATTTTTCAAAAACATTTACGTATATTTTGGTATTCTATTTCAGAAATATTTTCTCGCGCTTTTCAATTAGGATTTATATTTTTAGTTATTTATTGGGAAGGCGGGGTAATAGCTGTTGTAAGCGGATTTGCTTTGGGCGCGCTCATCGCTTTTATAATAATGATTATTGGATTGCGCGGTTTAGTTAAAATTAAATTGCGATTTGATTTTTCTTATTTTAAATGGGTTTTACGTGAAACATGGCCAATGGCCGCTATTGTTATTTTTGCTTCTATTTATTTTAAAATAGACGAGGTAATGCTTAGTTTTCTTAAAACTCCAACTGACGTAGGTATCTATAGCGCAGGCTATAAAGTATTACAAAGCCTTATTTTTTTTCCAGCTATGTTTGTTGGTTTTTTAATGCCAAAGCTTTCATTTTATAGTAAAAAAGATTTAAATAAGTTTAAAATTGTTTTTCAATACGGATTTAAAATTCTTGTTTTAATGGCATTGCCTATTGGAATAGGACTTTATTTTAGAGCAAGTGAGATAATGACTTTAGTTGCTGGTCCTGAATTTTTAATATCAGGCAAGGTTTTACAAATTTTGAGCTTAGCAATATTTATGATTTTTTTAAGCCAATTATTCGCGCAAAGCGCTATTGCTTTAGGAAAACAAAAACAGTTAGCTGTAATTTATTTCTCAGGAATGGTATTTAATGTAGTTTTAAATTTTATTCTTATACCTCATTTTTCTTATATAGGCGCGTCAGTTGCAACTTTTATTACAGAAAGCGTTGTAGTTGTATTTGCAATTTTGTATTTAATTCGTATTATTAATATTAAAATTAATTTTAAAGAACTTCAATATATAATTTTGTCATGTATCGCTCTTATTTTATTTTTATATTTAACAAATTTTAATTTAGCGCTAACTATTGGAATATCAATAATAATTTACATAGGAATTTTATTGCTAACAGGAGAAATTAAGCGTTTGAAATTTACTGAAGTTTAAATGAAGTTTAAACTCAGTTAAATTTTAATTTATGTTTAAATATTTTAAAATACTTTTTTTTATAACAATCACTTATCTTCCTTTTCAAATAGCTCTTAATCCTTTGTCAGGCGTTGACTTAGCCTCTGGAAGAGTTCTTATTGCTATACTTATTTTATATTGGTTGTATAATTTTTATTTCCAACCAGAAAAAAAGATAGTGCTAAATTTACAGAAACTCGATTTAATAGGCATATTTTTAGTTTTGTTTTTATTTTGGAGCGTTTTTTCGCTTTTTTGGGCGGATAATTTTTCTTTTGCTTTCAGAAAAGTAATTTTTTGGCTTAATATATTTCCGTTTTATTTTGTTGCGCAGATGTTTTTGAAAACCAAAAAAGATTTAATAGTATTATTTAAAATACTTATTTATAGCAGCGCTTTTGTCGCTTTTATAGCAATATTGCAATTTGGTTTGCAATTTATTTATTCGCCCTATTTAGTTTTTAATAAATGGTTTTTACTCTATCCTTTTCTTTTTGGAAAAACATCTGCAATTTCTGCAATGCTCTTGGCCCCTAATTGGTTAGCGCATATTAACAGTTCTGTGTTTATGCGAAGCATTGGCTCGTTTCCAGATCCAAATACTTTTGGATTTTATCTTGCTTTTGTAATCCCATTGGCTTTATTAGTAAAAGAAAAATATTTTAAAATAATAGGAGGAATGTTGATTTTAGCCTTATTGTTTACTTTTTCACGAGGAGCTTATATTGGAGCAATAATATCTTTAATAATATTATTGTTTTTAAATTTAAAGTTTAAAATAAAAAATGAAAAATTGCGAATTAAATTTTTTAAGTTTAAAGTTCCAATAATTTTGTTCTTTGTTTTTTGTTCTTTTTTATTGATTATTTCTCCAATTGGTACCCGTTTTTTTTCTTCTTTTGATTTTCAGGATAAAGGAGTTAGCGAGCGTTTGGAAATTTGGAGCCAGGCAGTTAATGTTATTAAAAAAAATCCTGTTTTAGGAGTTGGAATTGGCAATTATGTTGAAAGGGTTGATTTATTTTCAGAACAACGCGGATATAGAAGCCCGATTCATGCGCATAATATTTATTTACAAATTACCGCGGAATTAGGAATTATTGGTTTAATCTTATATTTAGCGATATTTATTTTTGCGTTAAAAAATTTGTATTGTCTTTTCTTTATATTAAAAGAAAAGACAATACTAAAATATAAAAAAGGTTGGTTTTTTGCGGTTTTTTTGAGTTTAATTTGGTTTAGCGTGCATGGATTTTTTGATGTTTCTATTTTTTCGCCACGCATACTGCCGCTTCTTATGGTGTTTTTAGCTTTAAGTGAAAAAAATAAAGTAATGATTATTAAATAATATTAAGAAAAACAAGAGTTCTCAATGGTTTCTTACGAGCGATAGCGAGTTAGAAAACATTAGAGGTTCTAATTTTTTCGCCACGCATACTGCCGCTTCTTATGGTGTTTTTAGCTTTAAGTGAAAAAAATAAAGTAATGATTATTAAATAATATTAAGAAAAACAAGAGTTCTCAATGGTTTCTTACGAGCGATAGCGAGTTAGAAAACATTAGAGGTTCTAATTTTTTCGCCACGCATACTGCCGCTTCTTATGGTGTTTTTAGCTTTAACAAAATATAATAAAAACAATGAATAATAATAAATTACATTTTTTTATATACTTTATTATTTTTTCTTTACCGTTTTATTTAGCGCGATTTAGTGTTTTTGGAATTCCTACAAATATATTAGAAGCAATGATTGTGATTTTGTTTTTATTATTTTTATTTAAAAATTTTAAAGTTCTTTATTCGCTATTGTTTATTTCATATTCCTTTTTCCAAATCGGCATTATTTTACTATTCGTTGGTTTAATATTATCTATATTTCAATCAAATGATATATTTTCTTCATTAGGAATAATTAAAAGTTGGTTTGTTATTCCTTTGCTATTTTATATAGTAGTTAAAAGCGTTTTAAAAAATAAAGATGAAAAAATTAAAGCCCTGCTCGCGCTTTTATTATCTGGAACTTTAATTTCAATAATTGGATTAGTTTACTTTATTTTAGAAAATTTAACTTATGACAACCGTTTGCAAGCGTTTTACGAACATCCTAATATGTTGGCCATGATAATCGCTATAACTGCTATAATATTAATTTCAAAATTAAAAGTTCAAAAAGAAAAATTATTATTTATTATTTTATTTTTATTGTTTTTTATTTTATATATGACCGCGTCTCTTGGAGCTTGGATAGGATTGCTTTTAGCTTTGATATTTTATTTTCTTAATATTAAATACCTAATACTTAATACTAAGCATATACATTATATATTATACATTATTATAGCAATTGGATTATTATTGCCCATAGGTTCAATTTTCACAAATCCTTGGGAAATGGGGCGAAATTCTTATGCTTCGCGTTTAATGGTTTGGCAGGCTAGCGTGGAAATAATCAAAGATAATTTTGTTTTAGGCATTGGGCAGGCGGATTTTCAAGATAAATATTTAGAATATCAGAAAAAATTTGAGCCGTATTTAGAGTGGGCTGTTCCTCATCCGCATAATTTATTTTTGCAAATATGGTTAATGGGAGGAATAATAAGTTTAATAGGGTTTATAATTATTTTAGTTAATGTATTTAGAAAAATAACAAATTACAAACAAATTCCAATGTGCCAGTTAACAGACAAATCGCAATTCATTTCTATAACAGTCATAACAATTTTAATTTATTTGTTTTTTCATGGGTTTGTTGATAATACGATTTGGAAAAATGATTTAGCAATAATATTTTGGTTTTTAATTGCTTTGATTTAGCGCGATAACAAATTTTTTTATTTCCTTGGTTGTTAGCCATTAATTACATTTCATTTTTCATTTTTTGTATTTTTAGTATTTCTTCTGGGTCAGAAGTTATGATTTGATTTTCAGAATACGAGGCTTCCACTTGCATTAAAACATGTTTTGTTCCAGCGAAAAATAAACCTTCGCCAATATTAGTTTCAAGAAGTATATTTTTTTCAGCGTCTGTTAAGCCAAATATTTTTTGAGTTTGGTCAATTGTAGTAGGAGATTGTTTAAATAACATTTGAAGAGAAGAGTTAGTTAAAATAGGTTCCCCATATTTTGATTTTGTAAAATCAGTCACATCTTGAGTAATAGTTGTTAAGCCCAAATAGTACTTGCGACAGCGTTTTGCTATTGAGAGCAAAAAATTCGCGCTTTCTTCGTGTTGAAGCATCCACCAAGCTTCATCAATAAATAAAAGCCGTTTTTTCATAGTTAAACGAATTTTTTTCCAAATATAATTGATAATTATATACATAGCTATTGGACGCAGTTCTTCTTCCATATCGCGAATATTAAACACAATCAGTTTTCGCTCCATAGCTAAATTTGTTTGCTGGTTAAAAAATCCGGAAAATCTTCCTTTAGTGAATTTTTCTAATCTCATGGCTAAAGACTTACCACCTTCCATGCCATCAAGTACGGATTGCAGATCAGTTAAAGTAGGAGGAGTTTTGTCTTTTATGCCACTTTCAGAAGTAATATCGCGCGACTCATAAGTGTTATTTAGCGCTTTATCTATTATGCTGTCTTCTTCTGGAGTGAACCCGCCCAACATAATTTTTAAAATAGCAACAATTTCAATAATGTTTTCTCGTATAATATCTGAATCAGTTTCGTTTTCTAATGGTTTCCTTAAATCAAAGGGATTTATGTGATGAGGAGAGTTTAAAGCTATTTTAAAATAAGCTCCGTCAACTGTTTCAGCTAAATATTGGTATTCGTTTTCAGGGTCAATTATAAATATTTCTGTGTCAAACATTAAAGAGCGCAGAATTTCTAATTTAGTGGCATAGCTTTTACCTCCTCCGGATTTTCCAATAACTACTGTGTTAGCATTTTCCAAACTAAAACGGTCAAAAATAATTAAGCTGTTGTTAATTTTATTTATTCCATAAAGTATTCCTTTATTATCAGTTAAGTCTGCTGAAATAAAAGGGAAAGTACTTGACAAAGGCGAGCTATTCATAGGTTGCGTAATATATAATTCATCTATTCCCAAAGGAAATGTAGAATTAATTCCTTTTTCTTGTTGCAATATAGCAGCCCTTGTTTTGATTAAAATATTATTAAAAACCGATTCTATATATTCTTCTAATTCTTTAAGTTTTTCTAAACTTTCAGAGTAAAGAGTAAAATAAATACCTAATCTAAAAAATCTTTCCCTGCCTTCTTGAAGAGTAACGCGCATTTCTTCCATTTCACGCTCTGATGCTTCTAAAAGCGGACTAGATATTATGCCTTTTTCGCTTTTATCCAATATTTCAGCTTTAATGCGAGTTAAATTTTTAGTTAAATTTTTAAGAATATCACCAGTGTTTGTTGGATGAATAAAAATAGAAATATCAAGGGTTTCATTTAAATTAATTAAATGCGCTAACCACCCATCGCTTAATGAACGAGGATAATCAGAAATAAATATAGTGCGGGCAAATCTATTATTGATTTGTATATAATTAGTGGTAATTTCTATTGCTGAAGGCGCGACAAAATCTTGAAAATACTCTGCAGATGTTTCTAAAGGTTTAATTATAGGGCCATTTTTAGGAAATAATAGGTTTTTTAAGAAAGACACGATAATAAGTTAAAAATTAAAAACATGAAATGTTTACAAAGAATTGATTGTATTTGGTGTTTTTTTAGTTTTTGGAGTTGGATTATAAAAATTATAGTATAATTCTAATAATTCTTTAGTATTAAGAGGTTCCGCTCTTAGCGTTAGTCTACGAAGTCCTGCTTGAATATGTTTAACTCTTTGCCAGAGCTGATTTTTATATTCTTCTAAAATAGCATCTGAATAAGTATTAGCTTTAATCTTTGATGATAATCCTTTAAAAATTCCACCTTTTTTCAAGTTTAATGGAGAATAAGGCACTACCAAATAAAAGTTTTTAGTAATAATATTGCTTATACTTATTAAGCTTTTTATAAAGTCAGAGTATTCGCTTATTTGAAGACGCATAAGTTCATTTTCTTGTTTTTGAGCTCGCTCGTCTAAATCAGCTATATAATTATCTAAATTTACTTGTCTGGAGTTAATTATTATTTGCAAAGGCCATTCTATTGAATCTAAGAATTCCTTAAAAGCATTAACAATTCCTTGTTGTTCAGCGCTTGATTTAAGGGCAAAATTCATAGACGAAGTAAGTAGCACAGCGCGCAAGCCACCGTTTTTTAATACAACTACTCCATTTCTTATTTCTTCTATTTGAACAAATTGTTTAGTATTAAGCATTTTTTAATGATTAAGAGATGATAATTAATAACTAATTTTTTCTCTTGCGTTATTATTAAGTTGTTTAGTTATTGGTCTTTCGCATCTAATATTTTTCCTAATTTTTCTATATCTTTTTTAACTGACGCAATTGTAACTTTTTCTTCTGATTTTTCTTGAATTATTCTTTTAGGAGCTGTTTTTATATTTACGAATTCATCTATGCTTTGTTTTTTTGTTGATCCAAGCCAAATATATTTTTTACCCAAAAATAAGTATTTGAAAAAATATATTCCCATTTTAGTTATGGGTTGTCCGTTAATTTTCGCGAACATTGAGACAAGAGTCAAAGGCACTATTATTATAGCAATCATTATCCAAATAGCAAAATTATTAAGCAAAAACCATAAAATGCCTAAAACAGCGCCAACTCCTATTAAAATAATAAAATTGGCAAATGTGAACGGACCCCAAACTTTTTGCTTTGTTTCCACAAAATGCGGAACTATATAAGACATAAGCGATTATCTTAAATTAGTATTTCACTCCACTTCACTTAAAGACTTTCAAATAAACCAAAATGCAAATACCAAATACCAAATACCAAAAATCAAAAGTCAAAATTGCAAGTTAAAATTAAAAAGTTAATTTTTGGTTTTTAAGTTAACTATGTTTTGTTTGTTTGATTGTAAATTTTTAGAACTATCTCCTTTATTTATTTCTTGCGCTTTATTCATTGCTTGCGTGGCAGACTTGTTATATGTTGCTCCTTGTTCATTGTTTGTTGAAGAATATATTCTTTCAAAAAAGGTTTTATGCGGTTCTATAAAGAATTGTTTAATTATAAATGCAATTTCGCGCGCTTTTTCAGGGGTTGTTTCAAGTTCTTCTTGTAATACTTGTGGCAAAGATTCTAAATTTGGAAGTTCCATAGTAAAAAGACCGTAAATTACATTATGCAAATGAATGCGCGCCGACTCGTTTAATCCTGCTTCTTTTATAATTTTAGTAGCGCCTTCTCGAATATTACCCGGAGCAAAAGGATCGCCTAAAATTATTTTTATATTTATTGGCAGAGTTTCATAATAATGCTTTGATAAAATATTTGATTTTTTATTTAATGTTGACATATTATTAAATTATATATTTTTCCATTTTGATTCATTCATTTCGCGAATATCTTTTCCTTCATATCTGTCTTTTGATCCCATGCCAGCAAATTTTCCATATATAAATATTTCTTTTTTAGCTTCTTCTATGTCTAAAGTTTTTCCGTCAGCTTTAAATATTTTATTTCTTTCAGCGTACTTTTCTACAAGATTTTTTGAAAAAGAAAGCTGAATGGAGTTTTCCACGAGCCTAGCTGTTTTATTTGGTTCCGCAGCAAGTTCTTTTGCTAATTCTTGATTAAATATGCTCGCGTTGCGCATAGATTTTTGATTTGTCTGTTTTCGTATAGCACGTATAGCTTGTTCATACATTTTTTTTGAAGAATCAATACTATTTAATTTATTTTTTAAAGCGACGATATCAAATTTGTCTGTGCTAACGCCTTCAATTTTCATATAAGCAGCTAATTTTTTTTCATCCATAACACCAGTGGTTTTATTAATAGCAGCTGAAATATACCCATACCGCTCTTTAAATTGTTTTTTAGCTCCTTCATCCATAAGATGAATATATTTGGAAGCTTCTATTGCTGTATCCGCGTCCATTCCTGTAGCATCGCTTTGCATAGCAGTAATAGCCGCAAGTCGCGATATTTTAGTTTTCTGTTTTTTAAAGAAAGATCCTCGCTTATTAACATCCATATTTTTAATTTGCATTTTCATTGCTTGAGAAAGTTCATAAACAGATTTCTGATCAGTGTCGCTTAATTTTTCTTTATCCATCATCCAATTGCCAACTTGCTTTCCGCCCATAAATCTCCATGCGCCAGTGCGCAATTTAGAGCCATATTTTTCCATTGTAGCTTTTCCTCGTTCAGCATAAGTTTCTTCTATTTCATTTCCATGCTCGTCTTTTCTTTTTCCTGTAATTACTCCAATTCCTCTTTTTAACATTCCTTTACCAAGAAGAGCAGAAGCGCCTAATCCACCTGTTGCAGCCATAATAGCTCCGCCTTTTATTAAATTCCCAATCCCGTTTACTATTGCCATAGCTCCCTCTCCTGCCATTTTTTTAGATATGCTGTATCCATATTGCAAAAAGAAATAAACCGTAAAAAGAGAAATAATAGTTATTCCAAAATTGCCAAAAGAGTTATTTTCTCCTTGTAATTTTTTTGTAAACACAGCTTCTGACGAAATATCAAACGAAATTAAGACTAAAAGCGCTAAATATATAAAAAATACAGCTATAACTCCTAAAAATGACCATTCAAAAAGATGCATGAACCATTTCGTTAAATATTTTCTTGTTGAAGGGAAAATACTTATAGCAAAAACAAAAGGAGCTAAAATAGTTAAAATCCAAAAAGCCACATATCTAAGAAGAAGCAAGATTCCTAATTTAAAAAACATAAAAGAAGCCATAACGCCAATAGCTCCTGTAATTAAAACAACTCCCAAATTACTTAAAGCGTGTTGAGTAGTATAAGCATAATTACTACCGCTAAGATTAAAACTATTAACGCTGATAGAGCTTAAATGAAGCGACTGTTGAAAAGCTTTGCCAATACTAAAATCAGGAGGAAAAGCTTTGTTTGTAAAAAACTCCAAAGGCACTTGCCCCATATCAATAACAATGCCTGTTATAACAGAACTGAAATTGATTAAAAGAGCGACTCCTATTAGCATTGGAAGAGCTTTTCTTATTCCATAGTTTTCTATGCCTATAATTGTGGCGATTGATATAGTTAAAAGAATGGCTATAAGAACTAAATTAGCAATGCTCCTTGTTATTAAAACCCCTGACACAACAAATGTTTGTCCTGTGATATTTGTAATGCCAGGATCAACAGCCCATTCTAAAAATAAAGTTGATAATATTAATATCCACCCAATAATAAAACCAACTATCAACTCAACAATAGAAGTTATCCCGGAAATAACTCCCCATCCAACTTTATCAAATATACTATACCACGCGGCTTGAGTGAAATTTGGCGCGAGTATTATTAAAGATATAAGAAAAAATATTGTTAAGTATTTTAATTTCATTTTTAAGTCGTGTTAGTTATTTTTAATAAAACAAAAGTCGTTATTATGATTTTACGCATATAAATATAGATTTGTCGCATATAAGTCCTTTATCGCATTTGTTTCCATATAGCGTACCACACGGAGATCCTTCTTTATGGTCAGTGCAAAGCCTAGTTTTATCTCCACGATATCTTTCAATACAAAGCAATTGATTAGCGCAATTTGATTCCCGTCCAAATACTACACATTTTTCTTTATTATTTGCTAATTTTATGCATTTATTTCGAAAACAAAATAAATTATTCGCGCAAATATTTAAAGTATTTTCTCCGCAATCTTGCTTCTCCTCAACAACTTTTTTGCATACATTTTGAACACACTTATTATTGTTTATTTCATTTCCTCCATTTTTGCATTGCTCGCTATTAGGGCACATGAATTCACTGCATCTGCCTCCCGTGTCTTTCTTAATATCTTGAGGAATATCGCAGATTGTATTAGCAATAGACGGATTTGAAACATTTATTAAAGACGGGTTTATAATATTTAGTATTAAATAGCTTCCAAATAAAAGTATTATTCCTAAACCAGCGTTAGTTATTATTTTATTTGAGCGCTGTATCATACTTGGTTGGCCCATTGAAAATAGCCTTATCACCCCAGATGCGACTATTGCGAAAAACGCGAGTAATCCAGCCAAATATATGCTGAAATAAAACCAGTAAATAATATATTCAGCAGGTCCAACGCATGGTCCTTCAAAATTATCAGGCAAAAACGGCAGGTTTGGCAAAGGCACTTCTCTGCAAAATGGCTCCGCGCTAAAAGAAACAGCCGGAATGAATATCACAATGGACAATATTGTTATGATAATAATTTTTCTTGACATTTTTTTTTGGTTTGTTATACTTGATTTAATCACGCCCCTCGAGCAATCGAGGGGGCATTTTTATTTATATAGATTGCCTAAATAATTTATCGCTATTTTATACAACCCTTTATTTATTTGATAAATTTCCCTTCCTAAATGATTGCGCGCGTATATAACAATAACATTTTTATTTAAATTAATTAACATTTTGTATAATGGTTCAAAATCTCCATCGCCAGTGAAAAATATAAAACTGTTAAATTTTTCTTTTATAGCTTTGTGCGCGTCAATGCAAATTTCCATATCAAAATCGCATTTTCTGCGATAAATTTTTTTATTTTCAAATCGCGCGATTAAAATAGATTTTACTGGTTTGGTAGTTACATTAAAGCCGATTTTATAAACGTTTTTTATAAAATTTATTGATTTAGGGTGCTTGTCCTTTCCAAAATATAAATTAATGTTTTTTATTTCTTTGTATGTTTTTAAATAATCAAAAAGCTTTTTTTCATCAACTTCTTTTTTTAAAGATTTTGTCCAACCATAAACATTTGCCCAATCAACAAATGCTACGCATTTGTTTTGCAATTTTAAAGTTTTAAATTTTGCATTGCGATTTTTCATTATTTACAAAGAGTTTATTGCGTTTTTTAAAGCAATTATTTCATTGCCTATTATGCTTCCTGTAATGCCTAAACCTGTTATATTGCTAATCAAGGTATTTAGAATTTCTACATTTTCTAAAACATATATTTGATTTTCAAAATCATTTATTTCTTTTATAAATTTACTACTTAGAATTCCAAAATCATTTAAGTTATTTAAAGTCGCGTTTTTATTGTCAAATTCTAAATCTTTTAAATTATCCAAATTTCCTATTCCTATCGCGTTTTGTTTTATTTTATCTCCAAAATTTTTAAATCTGCTGTCCAAATTTTCCATAGAGCCCAACCTGTTTCCCAAACTTATTAAATCGCCTAATTTTGTTATTCGCGAGGTTAATTTTTGTTCAAGCGTTGCAACAGCGTCGCCCAAAGCTATGATGCGATCTCCAATTTCTATTATACCTTGCGAATCTTTATTTTCCAAGCCCCTTCCTTGGCTTGATAAGAATCCTAATTCATTTGATATGCTTATTAAATTACTTAATTCACTGCCAAACATTTTTAAATCATTTACTTGAGCGGAAAATATTTCTAAATTGCTTATATCTGTCATTTGCCTTCCTAAATTTTTAAAATCAATGCCTAAACTTTTAAAATTATTTATCTGAATTTCAATATCAGTTTCTATTTTTGATTGCTCGCTATTTTCAGATATTTTGAGATTAGTTAAATCGCTTGATTTTATTTCTATTTCCTGTCCTATGTTTTTTAAATTATCGCTAATTTGCTTGCCAAAAATTCCTATATTCAAAGTTTGGTCAAAAAGCGGAATACCCAAAATGTTCAATGTGTTTCCAGAATCGCCTAATGCTTTTAACTTATTTTCAACTGCTCCAATTCCTGTTAATTGCGCGCCTAATTCAATTAATCTGTTTTTTCTTTCGCTATAATATATATTTGTTTCATAATTATAATAATAAGAATCGCTTAGACTAAGAGCGTCTTTTATTTCCCCTCCTAAAGAAGATAATTTATTAGCTAAAATATTTAAACTGCTTATCCCATCTATTTTCCCTTGCATATCTTTTAATTGATCGTCTAATTCTGGAACATTTTTCATATTATTTAGCTCATTGCCTAAAATGTTTATCCTATTGCTTAATACGCTTATGTTTTCAATTTGATTTTTTAAATTCCCAGTATTGTTTATTGAATTAAAAATATTTTGTAATATAGAACCACTTACTTTGTTACTTATTTTAGTTAATCCAGCGTATTTAAACCTTGAAATAGGTCCAAAATATCCAGTTTGCGGTATATTATTAGCTTTTTGCCAAGATATTACGGAATTTTCAGTTATTTTGCCAAAATACCCTGTTGAACCTAAAGAGTATTTGAAATAACCTAAATCTCTTAAATAATTTTGAAGACATATAACCATAGTTCCTTTTGTGCCAATATATAAATTTTTAGTAAATTCGCATTGAACAAAATTAGATTGAAGCGATGAAATTTGAGATTGCAAACTTGCTATTTTTTCTAATAACTGTTCTACTTGATGTTCTTTAGTATGAAGAGCGTAAACAAAAGAGTTTGGCAGTAGAATAAAAAGCAGTATAATAATTGCGGTTTTTCTTAACATATTAATTTGTTATTTTGGTTTGTTATTTAAATATACTATTAGAATCAGCGTTATCAAACGGTTTAAACCAATTTTCTAATACTTGGCTAAATGGCGTTTTGTATAACTGCAATACATTGTTATAAAATTGAGTAAAATAGTTTTGCTCAAAATCTCCTATATCTTCTGTTATTTTATTTTGTAATGGCGTTCCAGTATCAAGATTAAATGTTATTGCTTGGTCGTAATAAGGCGGAGGCAATAATTCTTGTTCTGGCAGAGTTGGATTTAACAATAAGCTATTTATGTTTAAAGGTCCTGGTTTTAACCATTCTTCTGTAAATGATTGGCAAGTATTCGCGCTTGCGCCACTTCTGCTGCCTGGAAATAAATTTGTTATAGCTTTTATAACGCCAGAAGGAACGCCAGAAGCCCCTAATAATTTTTCAGCCATAGGTACACCAAGAGATTTAAAATCCCTAGACATTAAAGATGCTGTTATTCCAATAATATCAGGGTTTACGCCAGTCAAGTTATTTATAATTTGAGGAACAGAAGAATCTTCTACATCTAACAAAGGGCTGATAGCGGATCCTATAATATTAGAATTAACCTCGCTTTTTATTGATTCTTTAATTGCTTCACTTGATGTAATAGCATCAATTTTCCCAAATTTTTTAAAAAGCGTTTTTATATTTTCAACAGTAACTTTTTCTTTAGCAAGATTTAGCAATGAGTTTTTTATAGAATTAGCGCTAAGACTTTTTCCGTTAAATGTATTTTTTATAATATTTGTTGCGGCATCGTTTACTCCAATTGAAGACAAAAAGTTTTCCGCGCTATTTATAATATTCGCAGGTATGATTTTATTAGATAATGTATTTGTGACATTCTTAATAGTATCAGGAAGAACTCCTAAATTTTCTATTGTAAAAGCAATTGTTTTAATAGAATCAATGCTAATCTCATTTGTTGATATTTCTCCAATAATATTGCCAATATTTTTATAATTGGTACCAGACTTTATTAATTCATTTACTATGTTAGTCGCGCTATCAGTGTCAATTTTCCCATTTGATAAACCATTTATAGTTGATCCAATATAATCAGCTGGAATTTTTTTTACAGCCATATCAGCAACTGCTTCAATAACAATATTTTTATTAATGCCCCCCCAGACCATATTAGTAAATACAGATATAACTTCAGGATCAGCTTTTTGATTATAAAGCTCAGAAACTGAATCGCTCATTTTTTTATAATCAGGAATATTGCTTGTTAATGTGCTTTGAATTGCGCTATTAGAAAGTCCGGCTCCTTTAAGAACTTCCGTAACAGTTTTTATATTAACAGACTTAGAACCTATTGTTGTTATTAATCCAAGGTTAATGCTTGAATTTTGATAAGACAAATTATTTTGAATTATAGAGTTTGTGTTAATTCCTCGTATTGAAGATCCGGAAATTGTTTCGCTGTTATAATCTATTCTTGGATAATTATCTGGATTAGTTCCGTCGCTGCCAATAAAAGCGAACGTGTCTCTTGCTAAATCAAATTGCGCTTGTATAGCTGACTCTAATTTATCAAGCAATATTACTGTTGGCGATATAACAATTCCAGTATCAAAAAAGAAGTATTGCCCTTCTGGTTCTCCATTCTCCCAATAAGCAGGTAATGGATTAATAATTTTATCTTTTTTCAATATTTCAAAAGTTTTAGAATTCAAATAATCTTTAAATCCTATTATATAAGTTGCAGGGCGTAATCCTTTACCTGTTTGATATTGTATTTTATTTAATTCCGTATAATCGTTTATAATTTCTTGAGCTTGATTGAATGTTTTTTCCTTAAGCCTGTTAACGCTGTTTTCCGGCACTTGAAAAGATTCCAATACTTTAGCAAAGCTCCAAATAGGGTCGTTATCAGGAGTTAGTTTTAATGTCGGGTTTCCATAAATAGAAGTTGCATCATCGTTTGTTATTCTTTTTATATTTTTAGTAAAAGGCGTTGCGCAAGAAGTTGATGAATCGTTTCCATTGTTAGCAATAGTACATGGTGCTTTTATTGGAAGCACAGATTCTATAATTTTACATCTATCAGGCGTGTACCATGTTTGAGGAGGCATTAAAGTAGAGGTTCTGTCTTTTCTGGCAATTTGATTTAAAGTGTCATATTTTATAGTGTCTCGCATAATATCAGCTGAACATTTTATGTCTTTTTTGCGCATAGCTTCGCATACCTCTCCTATGCCAATTTTCCCATTGATAAAGTCTTCTCCTGAAAGATCTAATGCTGAAATTATATCTTGTTCAGAGCATCCCTTGCTTTCAATTAACTTTTCGCAGTTATAATCGCTGTTAATTTCATCAATGGGGAAATGTCTCCAATCGCCCAAATAACAAAATAAAAAGTCAGATGCTTTTCTTATCGGTTCTTCAAAAACATAATCATCAATATTTGTTATTATACGAGCTTCTTGTTGTACTGCTATACATTGTTCACCTTCTCCAATATTAGCGCGCGCTTCATAACTTGCTTTGCAAAATTCTTTATTTTCTGTATTCATTCCTACTGCGATTCCCATACTTTGCAATACTTTAGCTTTTTCATCAGGAAGATTTACTTGCGTTGTTCTTAATTCATCATAAACAGACGCAACAAGTCTGTTAACGTCAAATCGCGCTTTTTCAACGCGAGCGAGTTCGCGCGCTGCTTCTGTGTCAAGTTGTTTTTGTAAAAGAGTGGAATGTAGGCTGTATTCAAAACTTTCCATTCTTTGTTGAAATTCCGTACACTCGTCAAAATTTGTAACCCAAACAGGAACGCTTGCTTTTACAAGCAAAGGTGTGAATAGAGCAGTTAAAGCAAAAAATAATATGATTAAAAGTGTTTTCATTTTAGAATTTAGAATTACTACGCGCATCCGCATCCATTGCCAATTGAATCCCAAAGCCATGCGCGTCCTCCGCAACACTGGTCGCAACTTATAGGCTTTATAGAGCATTTTTCAACTAATGTTCTTTTTTTAGCGCAAGGAGAATATATGTCTATTAAAACATTGTTTCCGCTTACAACTATTCCTCCAATAGGACCATTACAAGTATAGCTTAGATGACTTAAACACCGTTGAGGCAAAGAAGCAGGACAACCAGAAGGAGATGATTTTAATCCCTCTGGCAGACAAGTAAGCGTTTGACAAGTGCAGTCATCAGAATAAGAAATATCTGATGGGCACCCTGGTCCAACATCGTTTGCTGGCGGAGGAGTTAATAAAGTATATTTACATTGTTCATAAATAGGAACTGAAATAGTGTTTGCGCAAACGCCTAATCCCAATGGGTTTTCTCCTCCTCCGCATTGTTCTCCAAATCCGCGCGCTCCGCAAATATTTTCTGATTTATTATTTCCTAATGATAATTGATTATTATTAGATGATGATTCTTTAATTCGCGTTGCTAAGTCAATAAATTTATCTTCTGATGATTTATTAGACGCTAATAATAATTCATTAGACGCTAAATATCTTTTATTAACAAATTGAGTTCCTGTTGGAGGATCTTTTTTATATTCTTCAGGAAAAGGAATATTAACTATTATTTGTTTTTCTTTTTCATTACTTGTTGCTAAATTGTTTTTTATTTGGTTATATAATTTTTTATCAGTATTTAGTATTAAGTGTTTAGTATTAAGTATAGGGTTTGAATTAGAAATTGAAAAACTGTCTTGTAGATTTGTTGTTATAAAAAATCCAGCAATTAGAACAATGCCAATTATAATAAAAGAAATTAATTTCATATTTTATTCTAAATTCTAAATCCTAAATTCTACTTTCCAATCGCTTCCCAATAAAATAGCAGTATTTTTAATTTTCTTGAACCTAATTTTTTTTCTATTTGTTTTACGATTTTTTCTATATCAGTAAATCTATTTTCAAAATATTTTGGATTAAATTCTTTTCGCGGAACATTTACTATATCTTTTAAAATTTTACCATAGTTATCTAATAATTCCAAGAAAAGTTTATGCGTTTGAACAAGTTCTTTTGGAGGAGTTATAGCAATTAAATTTTGCTTTCCTTGATCAAGTTTTACAATAGCATCTAAAAGCAATTCATTAGAGCCTATTGTAGCGTTTACAATGGCAAATTTTAAAGAGTCTACTGTTAAAGGAATAGAAGTGTCGGTTTTTTTTATGTATTCTTCTATTTCTAGTTTTATTGTAGCGTCTTCTGAATTAGGAAACAAAATATTTTTATCTTTATTATTATAACGCACCGTATTTTTTAAATCTATATCAGTTAAATTTATATTAGCTTTGTTTAAAACAGTAAAACCGCTATTACTGAATATCCACAATAAAAAAATAGAGATTATAATGATTAAAGGAATTATGTATTTTAAGTGTTTCATTTTAAAAACAAATTAAAATCTTTGTTTAATAAAAGACATTTAATGCTAATTTAATTCTTGTCTAAGCCCTTCAATTGATTTAACTTTTTCTGTTATCCACTCTCCTTGTTTCGCGCGCCATAAAACAGCCACTGGATTTGTTTTTATATTTTTCAATTCTTCAAATATTTCTTTAAGCGCTGTAAAAATTCCTAAATACAGTTTATGCAAAACAATTGTTTCAGGAGGCACTTGAATAGTATTTAATATTCGCAAATTAAAATCAATATTTTGCAAAACTTGATTTAATTTATCTTGTCGTTTATTGTTTAACAATTCTTTAGCAAGCAATAGATATGATCCGTTTTCGTTTATATTTAATTTTTCTGTTTCGTTTAAATATTTTTTTATTTTCTCTTTGCTTGTATTAGTAAAATTTATTTCAGATTCTAAAATAATAGGAAGAGTAAAATTTAAAAGATCGCGTTCCTGTAAGAATTCTTGAACCAAATTATCTGTAATTTGCGGGTCTTTTATATTTTTCAATTTTAAAACCCAAGTAAAATATTGTATAGTTAAACTTAAATTATCTCGCTCAGAGAGTTTATACTCGCCTTTTTCTATAGGATCATAGCCATTTTCTACTTCTCGTCCATCAGTGTATATATCGTTGTCAGTATCAGGATTTTTTGGATCAGAGCCGTAAATTATTTCTTTAGCGTCAGATAGTCCGTCTAAATCAGAATCCTGTGAAAAAGAATACAAAAAAGAATCATTATTCCCATATTGCGTTTTTTCTTGATTTGTTTCTTTAAAAGTATTTTTAAATAAAGATTTTTTATTTTTAAATCCTGTTATAGCTATAAGAGAGATAATCATGAGAATAATTATTATCGCAAAAAATTTCGCGTTCATTGTTAATATTATACTATAATAATGAAAAATGAACAATGAACATAGAACATAGAACAAGAAAACAAAGAACAAAGTTTTAATTGTTGTTTGTATTTTGTTGATTGATGTTTATTTCTTTGAAAAAATCTTGAATCTCGTCATATTCCCCTAATCCTTTTTTAGGTATAAGAGCGTATGCTTTTACTCCTCCTAATATAATATCCGCTTCTTTTAAAAGTTCGTTTGGTCCGATTTCTAAACTATAATCAGAAATATTTTTATTAGAAATAAGGCGCGCTGCTTTGAATAAAATCGGAAGATCATCTAATCTTAAATTAGATATTAGTCTATCATTTAAATCAGTATATGATTTAATTAACCACTGCAGATTTAGATTTTTAGCGAAAATTTGGTTTTTAAGAGCTTGTATTAATTGCCTTTGTCTTTGTATGCGGTCAAAATCGCCGCGTAAGGAATTCCGCGAACGAGCAAAACGAACAGCCTCGTGTCCATTTAAATTATGAAAACCAGCAGTTAAATAAAATGGTTCGTATGAATAATTAGCCCCTGGAAAGCGAGGATCTGAAATATCTTTAGAAACAATAATATTTACTCCTCCAACAGAATCAATAAAACGCTCCAAGCCCAAAACATCAATTAAAACATAGTAATCTATTGGTAAGCCTGTTATTTCAGTTATTTTTTCTTTTATAAATTTTATAGGCTCTAATGGTGAAAATGTTTTGCCAAGAGAGTAAAGAGAGTTTATTTTAGTTATATTTTCGCTCTCTGGAATTTTAATTATTAAATCGCGAGGAATAGAAACCAAAGACACTTTGCCATTGTTAGAATTAAAAGAACCTACTATAATAGTATCAGTCAGCCATGGCGCGGCATATTCTTGGCCTGGAATGCCAAGAAATAAGAAATTTATTGATTTTAAAGAAAACTCTTCTTCTAATATTATATTATTAATGTTTTCAAGCGAATTTTGTTTATAAATAGAATAAGAATGCGTTAACGCAAAATTGTAGTATAATGCAATTAATACAAATATAAATAATATAACTAATAAAAGTTTTTTAAACATATATTCTAAATTTTAGTTTACCATGAAACCAATTCACAATAAAAACATTATATACCGCTTCTCAATCTTAGAAAAGATGCAAGCTGGAATTTCTTTATTAGGATTTGAAGTTAAGTCTATTAAATGCGGTAAAATAAGTTTACAAGGCAGTTTTGTGAAAATTAGAAATAATGAAGCAATACTTTCAGGAGCTGATATTAGTCCTTATCAAAAAGGAAATTTTAAAGATGATTATAATTCTAAACGAGATAGAAAGTTATTGTTGAAAAAAGACGAAATTAAGCGTTTAATTGGTTTAAGCGCACAAAAAGGCTTGACAATAATACCTTTGAAGCTTTATACTAAGGCTAACTTAATAAAATTAGAAATTGGAGTTGCTCGCGGATTTAAAAAGGGAGATAAGCGAGAAAAAATAAAAGAAAAAGAATATGCCAGAAGAAAAGACAAGCTTTTGAAAAATTCTAAATTTTAATAAAACGGGCGTGCATGGTTTTGACAAAAACATATTTTAGAGAACTCAAGTAGGAAGGCCCTACCTTAAAAGGGTAAAATTTTACAAATGCCAACTCTTATGAGTTTGCCCCTGCTTATGCCTAAAGCGTAAGAAGGCGTTTACTAACTAATGCCTAATAAGTTAGATAAATGAAGGTATTAGGACATAATCTTGAAGTTGCGAGTTAATAAAGATTATTGCTTTATATACTTGATCAGCATAAGAGCTTTTGTTTGTTTTTAAACTTATGCTTAAATTTAAAACAAACTACACTTGTAAAACGCTCTACGAATAGTTTTTGGACGGCGGTTCGATTCCGCCCATGTCCACTAAATTAGTATAAAGTATTTAGTACTAAGTAAGAGTTTTAATTTGTTTTTAAGTTGTTAATTAACTTGCTAACAAGTCTGATTTATTTTATGATAGCAATTAAAAACTACTTCCCCATACTTAATACATAATAATTAATACTAAAAAATAATATCGCAACACAAAGACTAAAAGTTAATCAGCAAATTAAAGCCAAAGAAGTTCGTTTAATTGACGAAGAAGGTAAGGGTATGGGCGTAATGCCTCTTTTCGAGGCTTTAAAATACGCTCAAGATAGAAATTTAGATGTTATAGAAGTTCAACCAAGCGCTATTCCACCAGTTGCTAAGTTAATAGACTATTCAAAATATATTTATCGTTTGAGCAAATCAAGTCGCAAACAAGAGAAAACAAAAGCTGGTTTGTTAAAAGGCGTTCGTTTTGGTTTTAAAACTTCTGGCAATGATTTAGGTATAAAAGCTAAAAAAACAAGAATGTTTTTAGAAAAAGGATTTAAAGTAAGGGTGCAAATTATACTTAGGGGCAGAGAAAAAATATTTAAAGACGAGGTTAAAGAAAAAATAAAAACATTTTTAGAACTTATAAAATTAGAAACAGTTTTTGATCAAGAGATACTAAAAGACTATAAAGGTTATAACTTTACTTTACGGGTTAAATCATAAATTTATTTATGAGCAAAGCAAAAACAAATAAGTCAGTTAAAAAAAGATTTATTGTCACTAAAACAGGTAAAGTTTTATATAGACCAGGAGGTTTAAATCATTTTTTATCTAAAAAAACAGGCAAACAAATAAGAAATAAGCACGGATTGCGCGAATTAACAGGAACATTGGCAAAATCAATTAAACGTCTTTTACCTTACAATTAAAACAAAATCATATCTTATGCCTAGAGTAAAAAGAAGCGTTAACGCAAATAAACGAAGAAAAAATTTATTAAAGCACGCAAAAGGTTTTAAATGGGGAAGGTCTACAAAATACAGAGCTGCTAAAGAAGCTCTTTTACATGCTTGGACATATATGTACCGCGACAGAAGAACTAAGAAGCGGGAATTTCGCCGTTTATGGCAAATAAAAATCAATGCCGCTGTTAATTCAGAGGGTTTAAAATATTCTAAATTTATTAAAGGGCTAAAAGATAAAAATATAGAATTGGACCGTAAAATTTTATCTGATTTGGCTCAAAGCGAACCAGAGGTATTTAAAAAAATAGTAGCTAAAATTAAGGACTAATAAATAAAAAACTGCAGTTATAGTTTTTTATTTATTAGTCCTTTATAATTTGTTTTTTGAAAATTTTATTTTCTGAACCTTAAAAATTAAGATAAGAAAGGATGGTAAGAAAAAATGGATTATAGTAATAACCAATTTTTAAAAAAGAAAGATGGGAATATAGGGACTAAAATTTTTTCTGTTTTTTTGTTGTGTCTTTTTGTAATTGAATTAGCCGTGTCGTTGGCGGCTGTAATTTTATTGGTAGGAGATATACTTAAAAGGATATTTTAACATTACCCGAAATAAAAATATAGAATTGGACCGTAAAATTTTATCTGATTTGGCTCAAAGCGAACCAGAGGTATTTAAAAAAATAGTAGCTGAAATTAAAATGAACCCATTTAAACCAAAGAAAGGAGGAGGTTTGACAAAAAATTTTATTTTTATTTTTTTAAAAAAGGAGGAATTATTATGGGTCGGATAAGATTTAGTTGCGGTGAATATCAGTTGTGCTCGTGTTCAAAAAATGTATTATATTTTTTTTGCAGAAGATGTAAAAAGTATTTTATCCTATCAAAAGGAAAAATAGTATCTGTCAATGATTTGACCAAAATCATTTGACAAAAAAGTAGAATATCGTTGATTTTTTTAAATCAACGATATTCTACAAATGAAAAAGAAAGCTACTTAGAAATTAAGTAGTCTTTTTTAATTTATCCAATACATTTTTTAGCTCTTCTGGAATATCCGCTTCAAATTTATATCTTTTATTATTTAATGAAAATTCTATTGAATTGGAATGCAAAAATGGTCTATCAAGTTCTAAATCAGGCGTTTTTTTAAAGCCGTATTTTTTATCTCCAATAATAGGGTGCGAAATAGACGCTAAATGAACTCTAATTTGATGCGTTCTGCCAGTTATGGGATATACTTGCAAAAGGGAATAACTGATATTTGGTAATTTATAACTTGTAATTAATTTATATTCAGTTTTTGCTTTGCGATTTTGCTCATTTTCTTTAATAGATTTACGAAAACGAAAAGGTTCGCGCTTGGAACGGGTAAGAGCTATATTAATCGCGCCTTGTTTTTCTTTTGGAATGCCTTGCACTAAAGCTAAATATTCTTTTTTTATTTCTCTGTTTTTAAATAGTGTTTTAAGTTCTATAAAAGATGCTTGATTTTTAGCTATAATTAAAATTCCAGAAGTGTTTTTGTCTAAACGATGAACTATTCCCGGTCTTAATGGATCTTCGCCAATATTTTTTATATCAGGATAATTTTTTAATAACCAATCAGAAACACTTTCCCTTTTATCCTTTTCAAAAGACGGATGTACAATTATTCCAGCAGGCTTGTTAATAACAATGAAATTTTCATCTTCATAAATTATTTTAATCATTTTTTAGCATAAATTAAATTTTACTATTATTGGGCGCACTAGGACTCGAACCTAGGACCGCGGAGATATAAGCTCCGTGCTCTAACCAACTGAGCTATGCGCCCATAAGAACTATTAAATTATAAACCGCGGAGATATAACAACCTCTAATTTATTGTAAATTCGTTACACTCATTAACAATAAATTGAGAACGTTGCTACTCGCTTCGCTCCAAATAAGTAATGCTGAATATAACAACCTCTAATTTATT
>Ga0209211_10003795_pt1 | contig 24187 bp, 13 predicted proteins | sample RifGroA2_FD_183992 | JGI IMG/M metagenome (GOLD analysis project Ga0209211, IMG submission 183992) | Groundwater microbial communities from Rifle, Colorado, USA - Groundwater A2 (SPAdes) (version 2) | ecosystem: Environmental > Aquatic > Deep subsurface > Groundwater | place: Rifle, Colorado...
ACCAGCGCATTAGTTCGCAACACGTTTTGCCACATCAACACCATCCATAAAAACGGCTCTCGGCTGCCGGCTTAGCATAGTTCGGCTTTGCGCCCAGATTTACGCGGATTTCAATCGCCGTTCACATGACCAAGGCGCATGCCGGGCTTAATGGAAAAACTACTCCCTTCGCAAAGTTTGGCATCACCTCCTTGCGCACCCCGCAGCCGACGATGGGGGATTTGAAAGATTTTTGGCAATGCGACACCACCCTGCCCAACCTCCCCATCATCCGACGCGCTGATCATGGGCTCTGCCCGACCGCAGGCCAGACAAATTGCATAACCCAGACCATTTGTTCCAGCCGAATGGTTAAACACCGTTCCAATCGGACTTGCCCTGTAAGCACCCAGTTGGGGGTTCGTCATGGGTAGCCATTCACCATTGGCATTGATCCACGGAGCTTCAACGGGAACGAAGGTCTGCGTCGAAACGTCGTTATGCGGCGACTCATAGAGATCAACAGAAAACCCTGCTGGTTCCAGATAGGTAAAACGGCAATCTGGAACAGGTGGCAACGCAGCACCGCAATCCAGGCACTGAGTAAGCTGATTTGCCATACCCGTCGTGCCGCTGGAGCCACAGGAGCGGCAACGCCATGCTTCCCGGATATTTTGTATCTCGCTGACCGCCTGCACTGATGCAGGGACGTGCCAATTGAGCGTAATTCCGGCGGAGCGATACACCAGGCCATCAATCACCACCTCTGCACCCGGCGCATATTCTCTCAACGCCGTTACCGTATCGCGGCTCGGCAGCTCCCTGCGGCGCATCAGGTTGTCTACGCGCTCGTCTTTCTTGCGTGTTTCGTTTCGTTTAATCTCATCAAGTGTCAGGGTTTCAAAGGAAGAAATGTCCGTCGGGAAACCATATCCCGGCAGGAAACCACCCGCAGCCAGCTCGCGCAGCAGATACTCATCAGTCAGCCGTCTTTTCTGTATTTGCAACGCTTTGTAGGCGGGATCTTTCTCCTTGGATGCACCCTGAAATTGATTGACCTGCAACTCTATGGCATCAAACTCACCGAACCACTTGGTACGAAATGCGACGAGCATCTTTGCGGATTCCGAAATCAAGCCGTGCAGCGACACGATGCCATCGAAGCAGGTATAACGCAGCAGCGAGCGCAGTCCTGTCGTCAAGTTACCATCCTGCCTTTCATCAAAGCACTTTGCCCAGGCAATGAACCGATCTGAACGCGCCTCATCTTTGGGCAGCATCCACCATTCCATATTGAGCTTGACCATATCGCTCCCGCTGGTCAGTTGCGTGCGCAGGAAATTCGCCAACAGCATCGAATTAATGTGCCGTTGGACGATGATCGCGCTTTCCAGTTTGATGCTGGGAGCGGGCAACTGGGTTTCAAATGCCCAGCGTGTGTTCGCAAAAACATACTGATCGTGGGGATTGTTTTTGCAGACAGTCAATGCGACAGAGCGTGTCTCCGCGCGACGCCCGGCACGCCCCGCGCGTTGCAGATAATTTGCGGGATGAGGCGGCACGTTGTTCATTGCGACGACGGTGATGCCGCCAATATCAACACCCATTTCCATGGTCGTCGAGCAACTCAGCAAATTGATACGCCCGGACTTAAATTCACTTTCATATTGTTGCAAGCGACTGCCTGGCTGCTGCGCCGAGTGCTCCACCGCACGAAAATAGCCTCCGCCCTCAACAATCCGGTCACTCAGGTCAGACCACAGCCCTTCACTTCTGAGTGATACGACAGTGGCATCATCCGACAACCAATGGCGCATCTCGGTTAGCCGCTCTTCGGACGATGGAAAACTATTATCCAGTAAGGAGCACTTCGGTAACTCAATCGGCCTGCATAGCGCAACTTTATCCGTTGGTTCTGTTCGAGGTAGGTAGGGAGTTACCCCCTTCAAGGTTACGTCCAGCACCCGCCGTGTTACCGGGCATACCCATCCCTTGCTGATAGGGGCAAAGGCCATATCCTCCAAAGCGAAATAGCGGCCAGTGCTTGAACCCTGCAACAAGTTCACTCGGGTCAAATCATCCCACGCGCATCTCAAGATGCCGTCAATGGTATCCCGTCCGTTGGATGAGACAGGATCAAGTTTTAACACATAGCTCAACAATCGCACTAAACGATTTTGCATCCCGACAGGGTTGCATTGCGGCCATTTTTTGATGCGGCTGGATTGTTTCTCCTTCGATTCAGGCGGGAGCAATAGTTTGCCGGACAGTCGCTGACCGCCCCATTTTCGCCAGCTATCTGGGAGGTTAACGAATGTGTTCTCCCTAACATGAAAATCCAGCGCAATTTTCAGGAAGTCTTGCCACTCAGGCAAGGTCAGCCTTGCCATTCCATCTGGAAACTTTGGCAATTGCGTAACCGATTCCAGTTTGGGATAACGAACCGCCACCAACCCCATTGTTTCCAGGCTGTTTGCGCGCTTCGGCCTGCGCGCGAACTCGCGCATTACAAGTATGCGCGCAAGTTTTTCCTTGCCCGTCGCCCCACTAAACTCGGCGGGATCAAGATCAGAGTAATACTGATGCATCCAGTCTTTGGTGTCCGCCTCGACGCTGCTCAAATAGTCCGCAGCGTCATTAAAAGTGATGGGCTTCGGCTGGTGTGCTGCAAGTTTATTTTCCTTTTCCAAAATCAACTTGGACAAAGCAGAATTATTTACCATTTTTAAGGTAGCTATTTCCTGCTGAAGTGCCGCCACTTCCAAATTGCCACCCGCTTGAGTTTTCTGCGCGACGTGCTGGTAGATCAAGCCACGTACTCTGTTACGTTCAGAATCCTGTTGCAGTTTGGCGGCAATACGCGCCGTACCCTGCCGACTGTCGGTAAAGGTAATCATGCGCCGCCCGCGCATAGGCCTTACCAGCGGGCTGATACCTTTTCCTTCAATGTCAGGACAATACTCCAGCAGGGTTGGAATAATTTCACCCAACAAGAAAGGTGCGCCCAGAATGGCTTTGCGGAACATCTGCTGCCCATGGCCGTGATGGCCTCCGCAATCAGGGCAAACCATCACACCTTCCTGCTCATCCTTCAAGCGCAGCCTGATGGCATCCGCAATTTCTGGCGGATCGAATTCCAAAGATTTTCGCTCAATCAGAGCTTCTCCTGTACCAATCGCGTAGCCATTGGCAATCAGCACTGGTTTTTTCTGGGATGCAATTGCGGAGATTTCTGTTTCTTCCTGTTCGTCCCCTCCCAGATCGTCCTCGGGCACTTCAACATCAAGCGAAAATTCGTCATCGGAATCCTCCTGAACTTGCCACAGGTGGTACTTGCCATCACGGTCTGGGCCGATACGCTGCGCCCACAAAAAAGTGGTGTTGCAGTCATTGCATGAGCGCAGTTCAAATACCGGCGAGCCACATTCACAGTGTCGGCGTTCTTCCGTGTAAATCTTGCCATAGTGCCATTCCGGGGAATCAAGTGCCGTGCCACTTTTACACGCACAGGCAGGATCGCAGCACGCCCACAATCCAGCCAACACGTTATGGAATGCATGGAGACGCAACGGCAGGAACGGCTGCTCATTTTTTCCGGCTGATTTTGCACTGGTAAGCAAGTCGAGCCAGCGCAGCGTAATTTCAGTTGCGTTCGGCTGCTGCCGCCAATCATTCCCAAGAATGGCTGGTGCAATATCAGAGAAAGAGTTGGCGGGTTTTCCTTCTGCACCGGGGACGAACATCTGACGAATTCGGCGCGCATTGCGATTCGCGCATAAGGCGTTGTATCGTTCGCCGCCTTCCAGTGATATATCTTCCAGCTCTTCGAGGGCCGCATTCTGATATTGCGCGCTACCCGCCAACAGGTCAGGAATTTTGCGCTGCCCGGTAACGACGTGTACACGGTCTTCATCCACACCGGCCAAGCCAGCCAGAAAGGTGCGCAGTTGTTGCCCCGCCTCGCCGTGAGGATCGCCTATGGTGGCGGAGGTTGCGACAAAACGAACCTGATTGCTCGAAACGCCAAAGGCGTGTAACACCCTGCGCAGCAGCAAGGCCAGTTCCGCAGCTTGCGAACCAATGTAGGTATGCGCTTCATCCAGCACAATCCACTGGAGCTTGCCTTGCGATGCATCGAGAATGGGCGCGTCCTGTGCTCGCACCAACATGTATTCCAGCATGGTGGCATTGGTTACCAGCATGGGTGGTGGCGCGGCTCTCAGTGCCTCGCGGTCGATCACCTGATTGGGGGTTTTGTCCCGTACATGCTGAGGTTCCTTTTGTGGAGTCAGTCCGTTATACAAGCAAAACCGGACACCATCGCCGAATGCTCCTGTCCATGCATGCAACCGCTCGCGCTGACTTTGAATCAGTGCGTTTAGCGGGTATAGAAACAGCGCGCGAACGCCAACCAGTTTAGCTTTGCTTGCTTCACGCTCGCGTACCAGTGAGTCGAGTATCGGCACCATAAAGCACTCGGTTTTACCCGATCCGGTTCCGCTGGTTACAACAACCGACTGCGGCTGTTCGCGTGTCAGCCATTCCCATGCTTCGAGTTGGTGTTTGTAAGGAGCAATGTCGCGCGGAAAACGGTAGTCGCCTGCCTCGCTGCCCATAGGCTTGTCCATTGCCCCGATTAGACTGGGAGACAACAACGCAGGTGACAAGGAAGCCATCGTCCGGTCAGCCGGTTCCCAGCCAAAAGTTGCCTCGAAAACCGGATCGCCGAGATAACTTCCCGGCTCGCCAAACCCTCGCGAAAAAAGTTCGCTCAGACACGCTCTTAACTCGGGGCTTGAAAACCCCAAACGGCTCACAGTCGCACGCGCTGCACGAGTCGAAAGCTCAGGTAGCAGGGAAGAGAAATATTGTTTTTTCATCGAACACCAATTTATTGATTGATTGTCATTCAGGTGGACATTATTTTGGTGTACCCAACATTCATTTCTCCCGGCACGAGGATGCCTAACGCGAGACAGGCTGCAACAGCCTTACCAAACGCTTGCTCAAACCAGATGGGGTCAAATGCCTTGATCTTGCGGAGCGCCAGCCTGCGTTCCGGCTTTTTCCACCACTCCTGGCTGGTGCCGGTAACAGCCCAAAGCGCGCAAAGCACCGGCATATTTGCTACCGACACCTTGAAATCTTTAGGCGTATCCATCCAAAACATCTTTTTAACAATATCTGGATTCAATTTATTCTTCACCGAATCAGCTACGACTTCGAGGAATCCTGTAAAAGCTGCTTCAAACAGTGGTCGTTCAGGCCATTCCGCATCATTTGCATGACCACGAAACAGGAGATTTTGCGCCAGCGAATCATGGCCGCGCCAAAGCTGGTATGCAAATGCCAAACGGTCTCCCTGCGAAACGCGCTGAACCTCAACAAGCGCATCACTCGGATGGTTGGTCAATTCCAGCAATAGCACATCCAGCATCAATTGCAGGGGCGGATGCTCACTCGCTAACCGATCCAGACGGGCTTTAAGAATAATCGGAAAGCTGGCCTTTGCATCATCTTCCCCAAGCGTTGCAACCCAATATTGGTATAACTTACTGGCAGCATTCCGCCAGATATCAATAGAGGCAAGTTCCCATACCAAGCCCAATTCGTCACGCAATCGGCGGGCAAATTCAAACAACCGATCTTCGGAGAATTGGCTGCGCAGCAACAGGGAAACCGCAGCCGTCGGTTGCGCCCCAATCAACCGGAAGACATCCAAGCTGCTGAGTGGCAAGTGATGGAATGTTTCCAACAAATACTCCATCAATCGCCACGATGGATGGTTGAAGTCTGTTGCCATTGCGTCAAGTATCGCCGCAATAGTTTCCATCCTGGCTTCCGCGTCTCGGACAGACATCGCCTGCGCGAGCGGACAACCCGCATTTTCGTCTACCTGATGAGAGTCAGCAGCTCTACCCCATATTGTCGGCCTGAAAAAAACACTGGATGCGTCATCCGGGAAAATCAGCCACGGTGAATAAGCGGCATTCAGTCCGGCAGCTTGCCAACATGCGGCAGGTACACCCTCTGAATATTCTTGCTCCAATTGAATACATGTTCCACCCAGACTGGTTAACGGTGCTGCCTTGACAATAATTTTCTCCAGAGATGCCATGTCTAATCGCTCAATGGCTTTTGGAGGAAAACTCACAGCAAGTGAATCCCGTTCAAACACAGTCTCATAGCGCGAAACTCGCACTGCTGTAGTCTGCCTGTCACCCACAAGCAACGCCACATTCACGGTTGCATCCAACTCGTCCGAGAAACTCATCAGTTTCTCTATGTCCTTTTGCAGATCAATCAGCCTGACTTCTGCCGAACCATTGGGTAACAATGAAATTGGACGCTCAATTTTTAGATCAGCGCTACGCATTTCCCGCTTCCCTTGCCCCAACGTCAGCGACACGTCATACCGTTTAGGCGCTAGTGGATTGCGATCAAAAATACGCAGACGCGCACCGGTTAGATGGCGAAGTGCGATTTCATCCCCCTCGCGCAATGGTTTTTCCTTGGCATCGAAAAACCGACCGCCCGCACTGGGAAAAGGCAGCTTTATTCGCAACTCCTGTGCGCAGCGTTGCCAACGCATGGCAACGCTTACTGACTCAGGTGGGACATCGCCGCCCTGTAGAAGCAGTTTTACACCACGTCCGGCCTGCTCAACTTTGCAATGAAGTCCAAGTTGATCGTCAATCGAAACGTCCGAACAGCCCCAACCCTCCAGATGAATATGTCCTTCGCTTGCCGATGTGCCTGATGAGAAGTCTGTACGCGCTGAGCTGTCCAGCACTACGAAACGAAAGCGAGCCAGCCGCTCTCCATCCCGCACCAAATAGACATCAAGCGGGCCATGCGCGTTTGTTGCATCTTCAAATCGGCTGTTCGTTCCCGCCGCAAACCAGTGCAGTTCTGCGGTCGGTACGCGGCTACGCTCACCTTCAGGCGGATAACAGAAAAGTTTAGGAACTCCTATAAACACTGGCTGTGGGCTGGAAGGGTAAGCAATTCGGCGGCCTTCCCACACATAAGTGTCGGACGCACTCGTTGCCTGCTTGGTGCGAATCCGATAATGCTGTTCGCATCTCCTCAGCGTCATTTCGCCACGCACAGAATAGAGCGCTATCTGTTGATCGCCCAAATGGCAATGTCCGACAATGTCGGCTATTGAGTCTGCGTTCGCGGGTTCAATTTCCCACCCACCAGGAAGCGCAACGACTGCCTCCTCTTCTGGAACGCGCGCACTGCCCGCAGCAACCCACCTTAGTTTTCCATCGCGCAAAACGAAAATCCATGGCTCATCTTGAGAGAGTTCAGCGCCACCTGGGATCGGAAGTGGGTTTTCCCGCAAATCACCGCTTTGTCCGCGCAGATAGAGCAGATGCTCCGAACAGGCATCAACACCATGCCAAACACATTTGCCGCCAGCAAGCGACACAGTGGCTGTATCCGCGCCCAGAATCTGACGACCTTCGCAAAATGGTTTGCGTTCATTCACCTGAACATCAATCGAGAAGTAGCGCGGCAATTCGTTTAAGCCAAACAATTCTGCCAGAGTGTTGGCAGCCAAAGTTTGTGGGCATGCCAGCACTGAGGTCAATTCATACTTCCCGTCCGCTGTTTTTCGCAACAGCCGCTCAACAGAAAATATGACGGAGGATGCCAGCATGAGCTGCTGTGCAGCCTCTTTCACCAGGCCTGACAATAATGCTTGCGCAGCAGCATCTTCTAAGGAAAGTGGGAAACGTAGGCGCCAGCTTGGTTCCTGCGTATTTAAAACGGCCACAGGGTCTGCAACTCCTGCTAGACGGAATTCCTGCTTCAATTCCAGCACCGTTGCAACCATATTGGCAATCAGTTGATAGATTTCCGGGCGGCGCAAACTATCTGCCGGAAATTCATCTGCCCGCTCTTCAATTGCATTGACTATCTGCAACGTATCCCAGTGGTAACGCGCTGCGAGACGCAACGTGTAATCCATAATGGAAGCCAACTTGCCGCCACCTTGCCCGATGAGCTTGAGCGGTAGTCCACCATGCGCGACGATTGCACCAAAGAATTTTTTGCCCTCTCCATCGGGACGGTGCCCCCAGAATGCGAATCCACTAATTACGCACCTCGTTCTTGCAGCAGCATCGAGCTCCTTCGCATCACCGCCAAAAGCGCTAATGATTGATGTCCACCGCCATGCCCCGCCTTGGTATTCACGCCGCCACCATTCGGCAGCATAGAGGACAAACAATGCCGAAAATCCGCGAATTCGGCTTGATACCTCGCCCAGCTCCCCGAAATCCGCAGTGTAAGCCAGCATCTCGCGTAATGATTTGTACTCTTCATTACTTAACCGATAGCCATAGAGCATCCGCCCATCAGGACGTTCAAGATTCTTGCTGTTTAATAACTCCTTGATCCATTTATCTGGGGTCATCACTCGCCCTTCCATACAGCCTATCGTCTGCCGATTCATGGCACAGGAACTTCAGGAATGGTTTGTGTGATCCCTTACGCACCATTACGCCAAAATCAATTTCTTCAATTCGATTTCTGCCTTCGACGTCAACAGCTGACGCTCGTATTCGCGCACATTTGCGACGATCTGCTTGGCACGGTTGATTTTGTCTTTCCGCCACTGAGTGGTCTCAGCATCTGCAGAGAGATTGTCGAAGACGGAAAACAGGTAGTCGCGCAAATTGTTTGCTGTCCAAAAGTTGCGAGCCACGATCCACTTCTCGAACGAGAACGACTCAAAGAGATAGCCATTGCTCGCATTCCAGTGCTTCGCCAAGCGTATAGTAGGCTTGAGTTGACTACCGCAATCTTGGTTACGGCTTTCCAACTGTTTGTTGAAGTCACTGGGGTTAGTCGATTCCCACCCACCCGATCCATTTGGAATTTGCAACCCGGTAAGCCACGATTCAGTTGCCGGAACCAGATCAAACTTGATGTGATTCAACTCCAGAACTATTGTCGGATTGGACTGATAGATTTCCGACTGACCATAATAAGTCTCGACAAACCTGCGCAGTCGATCAAGGTAGGTCTGAGGAACACTATCGGCATCCTTGAATACGATCATGTAGTCGATATCAGAATGTTCATCCATCGACCTTGGCAAAATAGTTCCACGTGTTGATGAACCGAAGCGGAAATGCGTGCTCAGCTTATCGCCGAAATATGCATCCAACCTATTCTTCAACGTACCTATTGATTTGTCGATTGAGGTTTTTTCTGTTCCGTTTAGAACTGCATCGCTCGCACGCTGGGTTAAATAGCTGAGTACTGACAAAATCATTCCTTTCGATCAACTTGGTAATTTGCTTCACCTTCCTCAATTCCACGACGCGCAGTAACGAATGCTGTCCTTGGAATTTCCGGGCTACCCTGATTCAGTTCGTTCCGGCGCTGCGATAGCGTCCTAAGCATTTCAGCAAGTTCCGATGTTCCCTCGACTTGCAATAAATCCACTTCCCGAAAAACACGCGTATCGTTTTTCAAAGCAAGATATTGGTCGGCCACAGTTTTGTGCTGTGCCGCCCGTTCACCAGGTTTTAGGAAGGTAAGTAGCCCAGTAAGGATGGTCGCAGCAAGCGAGAGTATTTGTGCGGCTTCTGGCCAATCCTTAACAATAGCGGCGCCGGCTGCGGCTCCAAGCATGGTTGCTGGTACTCCGAACCAGTAATGGCGATTACGCCAACAATCTGCTGCATTGAAATGGCTCTTGGCCGAGTGGATGCAATCCTCTTCAATACGGCTGGCCTCTTTCGATAGGGACTCGCAAAGCTGTTGAGCCTTAACGCTGTCATGGGCAGTCGGTATCATGCTGATTCCACCTTAGCGTTCCCGAGTTCGCGATCCAGCACTGCCGCAAGTTCGACGCAGACAGTCAGAGCGGCGAAGGCTGTGCCGAGATCGACAGGTGCCCCATCAAGATGCTGACCAAAATCGCCGAATCCGTGAGCAGCATTGACCAGCACATGAGCTGACTTACTGACGAATTTCGCTCTTGCAGTACTTTTGTCCGTGCCTGTCATCAATTGTAGTAACCGGATTTGGTGTCCACGGCGAGTTGGAAACTGCTCATTCCAAGCGTCGAAGCCAGTCTCCCCGGCACGTTTCCACATATCAAACCAGCCTGATGGTATCTTTTTTGCCTCCAACTCTACTGCCCACACCAAATCCAGCGCCCGATCAACGATTCCCCTTACATTGGATAGGCATACATCAGGATGATTGGGGAGATCCTCAATGCCGCGCTCTATATAGCGTTTCAGCGTTGCATCAAGTCTTGGTAGATGGGCCATGCGGCGTTCAAGTAGCGGACGAATATTTGAATTAAAACTATCCGCAGACCCGAAGAGCCGGATCATGCTTCCGGAATCATTGACTTGACAGGCGAGGTGCTTTTCAAGGAAACGGCAATTGCTCGTTACCCTCGCACCCGATTTTTTCATGAATCCTTTTTCGGTCAGATGTGCGAGATCATGCTGGCTTAGTTTTGAGTGATCGAGAACTCCCGCCTCAGAGATTTCTCTGAATATGTCTTTGCTCGCCTCTGGGCAATCTCCCCATAAAGCACTCAACATAGCTGATAGATCGTCAACGATTTTTTCCGCGCATTGGTTGGCAGTGACTGGATCGACATTGCCAACTTTACCTGACTGGCCAATCTCGTTCAGTAGCGACAAGACTAACGGTGGAAAACCTCCACTCCAGTTCAGAAGCTCGGTTTGAGCACCGGTGTCAAAGGCAATGCCAGCCAAGCGTGAAGTGGCATCCTTGATGTCTGATTCGTCAAAACACTCGACCTTGACAGGAGTCGGATCAAAGATGTTCCAGAAGTCGCTGGTCTGCGAATCAGCACTTCGAATCAGGTCATGTAACCGCCGACGCGATGCCGTGACCAGCCTTAGACTCGGACGAGATGCCAGCTCTCGTAGCTGGTCCCACAAGTTGCGCGACAGTTTGCCGCTGGCAAGTGGTTTGTCGAAACCGTCCCATAGCATTAGAACTTTGACGCCCTGATCCTTCAGTACATCGAAAACCTCTGCCATCTCCTTGTATGGGTTGCCCTCAACGGCTCGTAAGTAGTCGGCATAGTCGGAGCTTGTCGTGGCAAGTGCAGATGCAAGCTGATCTCGCAACCCAGACATGAACGCTTCATCGGTATCAGGGGTCTGATGGCCCAGATCCCAAAGCACAACAGCGCTGTAGGGTGTTCCAGTCTCGCACATTTTTTGCGCCAACGCATGCAGGATCACCGATTTCCCGGCAAATCTTGGACCGACAACCTGAAGATGATCCGGCATTGGCTTAATTAGGGCACTGCATAGGCGTTCCATGATCGCCTTCCGTCCAATCATCGGCGGTATGGTTGCACCGCAAATCTGAAATACTCGTTCAGGCATTTTCTTCCTCCGATTCGTTCTGAGCACGGCTCAGAATCACTTCATAATCCTGCTGCTGTTCGATCCACGCCGCCATTAACGGTATTGCAAGCTGGTAATGACCATCTCCGATTTTTCCAACGAGATCGATCAAATCCAGCTCTCTAAGGAAGGCTAGGTCGGTGTCTAGGTTTTCGTTGCTGATTTCCACACCACGTTGTGCGAGGAGCTCCTGCAATTCACCGAAAGAAACGAGTTCAGTTCGGCTTCCACGTTGGGCGCACAGCATTAAAATTAGACGCCTCCGATCGGAACCTGCGTAATCCCAGAGACTTGCAAAATGCTCGTTGTCCTTTACCAATGTCGCACATGCCTGCTCGACGACATTGAGGGTGATAGAGCGTGTTTTTGTTTGTGCCGCAAAATCAAAAATTCGATTGCATAGGCACTGCAAGAGATAAGGCTGGCGTGCCGTCACCTCGATGATCCGTTCGGTGGCTTCCGGCGAATAGGTTAATTTGCCTTTGACTGGCTCAATGACAATTTTTCGAGCATTGTCTGCATCGAGTGCGGTGACAGAAATGCCGGTGCCGAGGCCATAGAGCGCCGACCAGTACTCTTCGCGCAAGCGCTTCAGTCGGCGTGATCCAGTCAGGATTGCCGAAAATCGCGGGTAAGTTTGAATCAGGAAGCGAATATTTTCCGGTACCTGCGGCGATGTCACCCCGTTGTCGATGCCCTCTTGTAGCTTATCGAATTCATCCAGCATTAACACGAGTCCAAGACCTTGTGCCGCCAAAAGACCCAGCACCACCTCAAGGTAATCGCGAAAATCTGCAAATGAAGACTCCTCCGCGATGCCTTCTCGGCATGCCCGTGCAATACCGAGCCCAGGTTTACCCGCAACAATCACGTCGCCGTTAGGCAGTGGCGTATCGACTTTCAACTTGATCAGAGCCTTGGCAATGCTCGTGGCAATCTCGCGGAACACCTCGGGTGTCGGCACACCCACCACATTCCCCGCTCCCTGTGCTCCTTGAAGGCTGCAATATGCAGCAAGCCAACCGGGAACCGCACTCGTTCCTTCCAGGTGACGCAGGATTGAAGTTTTACCAGCGCGACGATTTCCTTCGAGCAGGACAACATTACCGCTGTCAATGATCTGGCGGGAAATCTGGCCGAGAAGTTGCGAACGACCATAGAAGACATCGTTGGCCTGGTTTGGCTCCAACGGGCTCCCGGTGACATACGGACTGCCGCCCAAATCAACCATCTCGGCGGCTTCGGCTTCCGACTCAAATACATCAAAAGAAAGCTGGAGTTCGCCATCCACATTTTGGCCGTCCAGCGTCTTCGCAGACCAACGCAGGGCAAGGGTAAAAGTGCCGGTTACCTTGGGCACATCTCCCCGAAGATTCAGAATGAACGACTGCCTCTCCGGGAGGAACGCGACCGAAGTCCCACCCCAGTCAGGTACTGTTTCTATGAGAACACTGCGTAGCGGCAATGCACTGGCATTGACTGCTGTAACGCTGAACTCGACCATGGTGCCAGCTTGCAGCCTGTTAATCTCTGGTGTCGCGGTAATCTCAGCATGAGCCAGCAGGCCGGAAGCAACGGCCTTCAGCCACGCCGCCAATTGCTCAGCCAACTCTCGGCCCTGTGCCTCAACTGGGAGGTGTCCACTCGCCTGCGACGAGGCAGACTGAAAGTTGCGTTCGGCCTCTTGTAATACATTCAGCAAGCTGGGGCCTTCCGGAATCTGGCTCACGCCCTGAAGCGTCGAGAGGCCATCGAGCAGAGGTATCAGCCAGCGCTGGTGCTGACTGGCGATTTCGTCTCCTTGACTCCAGCGCCGTGTTATTTCCGCAGAGGCGACCAATGGTTCCAGCAACGAGAGACTGGGTGGCTCGTCAATCCCGTCAACGAACGAGGGTATGCGTCTACTGATGTCCGACATCCAGGCAGCGAGTCGATCCAACTCCTTCACTCCGGTGGCTTCGATGAGGAAGGCCAACGCATCCGTGCCGAACTCCCGGAATTGTGCAGCCGCGCGCTGCTGTAAATGGAGGGGCGGCAGTGGCACTCCCAATTGATCCAATACAGAGCGATTCAGGTGTTGAATTGCTGTTCCTCGCGCTTGTGCAGCCAGCCAGTTCTGGCACGCGGCACTCGCCAAATAGGCAATCAAGAAACCAGGATCGAGGCGGCTCTGGTCAACACGAACGACATAGAGACCATTAGCCGCTATACCGCCCACCGCACCGTTGCGCACAATGCCTGCCTTCCCGATGGTGCCGGATTTGGATAACAGCACGTCACCGGCCAACACTCGCCATTGCGGCTCGATACCAGACAATGCTTTGACGCTGACCCAACTGCTGCCTTTATGCACGACGCCTTTTTGAATGTCCTTGATGCGGATATAACTGACCGGCCGCTCCCCATCCGGCTCATCCGTCAGATCACGCGCATTAATAGAACGCCCCGCGTTGATTTGCGCGCAGTCTGACAGCAACGCAATGGACACATCAGCCCGCATTTCATCCAACGCCGCGAATAGTGATTCAAGTCCGCCCTTTTCCCGCCGCCGTGGTGTTAAATCCCAATCGGCTGCCTCAAGGTCTTCGCGCGAGAGTTCCCATGCATGTTGTGAACTCTGCCCCCTGACAATTTCGGCCAATTGCTGAATCATTGGATTGCGGATCGATGCTGGGCGCCCACGCTTGGGTGCCTCAAACATCTGGGAGGCATCCACCATGCGAACTCGCTCACCCACGCTCTCCTTGCGCAACAGGAGCAAACTCCCCTTAACGCCGGTGCTGGGGAGAAATGCGCCAGCGGGTAGTCCGACTACAGCTTCTACATGGCCGCGTTCAAGGAGATAGCGGCGTAGCTCGGCCATCTTCCCGCTTTGAAAAAGAAAACCTTCCGGCACAGCAATGATCGCCCGCCCCTGAGCTTTTAGTTGCATTAACGCATGCTGGATGAAAAGCCCGATGGCGTCGCCGGTAACAATGGGGAAGTGTTCGTAGCGCCCAGGCTCCCGTGCCGTTTTTAGGCCAACCGGCGGATTAGCAAGAATCACGTCAAAGCCTTCACGACTCGGACTGCGCGCTGGCTCACGTTCTAGGCTATTGCCTAGCTCCAAGTGCGGCGTTTCAACCCCAGCCAGCACCAAACGGGTAAGGCCCATCAAGAAGGCGTGAGAGTTTATATCAATGCCGAATACCTCCAGCGGCATATTTTCGCGCCGATTGAATGCGGCGGTGCCAGCCTGCTCAGCATGTATCCACGCAGCAGTGAGAAACCCGGCGAAGCCGAAGCAGGGATCATAGACACGCTCGCCGGGTCGTGGATCGACCAATGCAACCGCCAGTTTGGCAACGGTCGGCGGCGACATGTGTTGCCCTTCGTAGCCACTGGCCGACTCACTCACCACAGCATCGAATAAATCAAGCAACTGGCGACGATCATGGGCTGTTTCAAATGGCTGACGCGCCAGCCATGACACCACGTCCGCCAGATAGACGAAATTGACTTCGCAAACTCGCCGGAGTGGCTCGGCCAAGGCATGGAGGTAAGTCGAAATGGAATCCTCGTGCGAATCGCGCAAACGGTCGAGGTAGGGGCATAGTTCTTGCGCTACCAAACAACCCATCTCCGGCGGATTCAGATCGTGCCAGTGGCGCCAGTGCAAGCGGGCGGGCAAGACGGGCTGAAAGGAACGCTCCTCGAACACCGCCATCGCCTCCCGTTCCGCCTCCTGATAGTCTGCCCAGCGCAACAGCAGGAAGGCGGCAAAGATTTCCCGAATCAGCGAGCCGGAACACCCCAAATCGCCTAAGTACGCCGTCCGTTGTTTGGCTTCATTGATAAGGGAATCAGGTTGCATGATGCTCACATCTCCCCGGCGAAGGCTTTGCGGAGAATCGCGGCGCGAATCGTGCCAACATCAATCCCCGAAGACTCGTAGTTGATGTGACGAATCAAATCATGCCCAGCATCAAGCCTAGCAACGATTTGCCGCTGCTCAATGATTGATGGCACCGGAATCGATACCTCCCGAAGACGTTCCCCGGAAATCTTGACCATCGTTTGGCTCGACCCAAGTGCACGATCCTTGATTTGCCGACGTGCCCCGGCGCTTCGCAATGCATATGCCAAATATCGAGGCAAAATTTTTGTTCGATCCGCCGTTAACTTAATCAGCAAATCAGGATAAATCAGGCGCTCTTGAGTGATGCACTCAGCAACTGCTGATAATCCAACAAGTTCGATGGTGTTGGCTCGCGAGACGAACACGTCTCCCTCGCCTATACTAAACTGGCTGGCAACGGCTTCCGGCAGCTCTATCGGCTTTCTGTATTCGGTACTTAGCGTGACATCACGAACCGACGTCAGAGTCAGTACGCTGCCGTTAGCACGCCCATCGACATCCTGACTGATAGAGCGACCGTTGCGGGTTGCGGTCACCAAACGATCAATAGATAAATGTTGCCATCTAGCCTCTTTGGCAAACGAGGGATGTAACTCAGACTCGATTACCGAAGCCGAGAGATGCAATTGATCCTTTAGAGAGGATTCATGGAGTGACTGAATTTCATCTGTCCGCTCCATGCATTCCTTGATGCGGGCAACAATGCGGCGCTGCTCAGACAAATTAGGTATTGAGACCTCTATCGCTTCAAACTTTCCCTTGGTAATGTGCTTCATTGCAATACCGTGGGCGTGCTCGGCCATCTCGTCCAAAGTATTCAGCATCAAGAAATGCAAGAACTCCTTCTCTACGAGATTCTCGTTGGGAAGAGCTTTAAAAATGTGCTGATTGAGAACGCTTGGGCCGCGATTCCAAATAAATGAACCCAAAGTTGCGGACCAGGAAATCAGCAGGTCACCGTCATTCACCAAGTACCGCTGATCAACTTTCTGGTCACAATAGTTGAACGGTTTGTCTGCATCCGTAAGATTCTGAATTCGGATGATGGGAAGTCCAGTCGTCTTCCATTCTTCCGGTTTAAACGCTTTACCGTTGATGTACTGAGCAAGATCGCCAAGACGATAGGTTTTCCAGCTTTTAACTGAAGATGTCACTGTGCATTCTCCAGCAATGCTTCGAGTTCACCCAACAATTCGGCAATTCTCTCTTCCTTCGCCTTGATCGAATGCACCAGCTCAAGCGCCGGGCGATGCTCGTAGTCATCCAGTTTGTTCGGATTCTTGGCCGAGAGGTCGTAGCCCTTGGCAACGATGTCCGCGATGGGTACGATCCAAGAGTTTTCTCCTTCTACGCGCGCCTCCCACTTAGTAAGAAAATCCGGAATCTGGCTTCCCGAAATCGGCTTGCGGGTCTGCTTGAGTTCGAAACCATCGTTGGTCAGGTCGTAGAACCAGATACTCTTGGTGCCAGCACCGTCTTCACGCTTGTCGAAGAAAATGACGTTGGTTTTGACGCCGGTATAGGGCAGAAAGCAACCAGCCGGTAGCGACAAAATCGTGTGTACGTTGAACTGCTCCAACAGCTCTTTGCGTACCTTCTGATCCGGCCCGCCTCGGAATAACACACCTTCCGGCACGACCACTCCGGATCGCCCGCCCTTGGCAAGGTTAGCCATGATATGTTGCAGAAACAGGCACTCGGTGGCACCGCTATGCACGCGGAAATTAGTTTGCAGTTCATGCGCCATTTTGCCGCCGTAGGGTGGATTCGCAATGATGACCTTGCGTTTATCCTTCTCGCCTACGTTCTGGCTATGAACTTCGAGGGTATTGGCCAGCTCCAGATTGGCACCCTCGATGCCGTGCAGGATCATATTCATGGAACCCAGCAGATAAGTCAGGGGCTTGAGTTCCAAACCGAAGAATGTCTTGTGCTGGAGATTGTCCATCTGCTTGCTGCTTAGTGTACTGTGATGACGCACGTAATTGGCAGCTTCACCAAGGAAACCAGCGGTGCCAAAGCAGGGGTCATATACTGTTTCGCCAGCCTTGGGGCGCACCACTTCTATCATGGCGCGGATAATGTGGCGCTGGGTATAGAACTCACCGGCGTAGCCCGCCGAATCTGCCGCGACGCGCTTGAGTAGGTCTTCGTAAATTTCCGAGAGAACGATGACATCGGTATGGTCGGAAAAATGCAGCTTATCCACTTGCTGCACAACCTTGGCAAAACTCACACCCCGGCGGCAATAGTTGCGCACGTTATCGAAGATGCGGCGGAAACGCTGCGCGAGTGCGTCTTCGCCCATGCCCTTCTTGGGGTCGGGGCTGGTAAGTTTGATCCACAGCTTGCCGTCGATGAACTCCAGCATTTCATCTGGATGGTCAGTGTCTTTGGCCCAGGATGACCAGGCGAATTCTCCCGACAGACGACGCTCGTAAGGTGTGTCGTTGAAGCTTGCTTCTTCTTCCTTGCGGGTTTCGGCTTCGTCAAATGCTTTGAGGAAAAACAGCCACGCCAGTTGCTCGACGTAGTTACGAGCATCAACACCTTCCTGATTGAGTTGGTCGCAGGCGTTTTTGACGATTTGCTGGACTTCCTGGCGACGGTGATCAGTTTTTTTATTCATTTTTAGTTTTCGATATGAGTGTATTTAACCGCTTACGCAGCCATAGGAACGTACAGGTGTTGTTTAACTCGCTCAAGGTCGGCCTTGAGCAAGGTCGGGCCACCGTAACGGCTGGTCAAGTTGGTGAAACTGCCAAACTGCTCGACAAACTGCGGCGCGCTGTAGGTGCGTGCCTGTTCGAGGTCATCCACTCCAAAAAGGCGATAGTGATCGAGTGCGGTAAGCCAAAAGTGGCTCTTAATACGAGAGTCCTCGGGCACGTCCTTTTCGCCCAACTGATCCAGCAGCCAGCTTTGATCTTCGTCCCAAAGACGGTTAGCACGGTCATTGCGCGTGGGCACACGGGGCATCTGGAAGCCGATCTTGGCGAGGATGTCCACATCGTCGGTATCCGGTAGATCGAGGTAATGGCGAAATGCCGAGGGGTAGATGTCCCTATCGCGCATGGCTTCGCGCAGCTCTTGACGGCTCTTCTTGTCGATCCAGATGCTCAGCAGTTCATCGAGTCCTTTGTGGCTTACATCAAGGATGAACTCGCGGGATTGCTCGGTGTATTCCTCGAAAGGAACTTTGCGACCATCGGCCAAGCACACATAGCGGTTGGTAGAAGAGATGACTACTTCCACGCCTTCTGCCAGATATTTCGGGCTGGCCTCGGCAACCTTTTGAGGTTTGCTGGGCTTGTGTTCGTAGCCTTTTTGCTTGTTGGCCGGGTGACCGTCGAACTCGGCATCCTCCAGTTGGCTGGCACCTGAGTAATCAAAAATGGTGAAGTAGCGTTTGTTGATGTCCTCGCAGAGGCGTGTTCCACGCCCCTTCATTTGTTTGTAGAGGATGGCGCTACGTAGCGGACGCACAAAAACGATGTTCTTGACGTCCGGCGCATCAAAACCCGTGGTGAGTAAATCGACCGTGACGGCCACGCGCGGATTGCTGGCACCGACCACGCCGAAGTTGCGCTCAAGTTGGTGGCTGTTGCGCTCTGAGCGAGTGATGCGCGCAGCATAATCGCTATCACCAGACAAACGGCGCAGCTCCTGCGCCATAAAGGCGGCGTGGGTGTCATCTACGCAGAAGACGATCGTTTTCTCGTCGCGCAAGGCATACTTGCCGAGCACTTCCCACAAATCCTCGGCAATAGCCTTAGTGCGATCCGGCATACGGATGTCGCGCTCGAAGTTGGATGTGGTGTAATGCTTACCGTCGATGCCGGTGAAGCCTTCTTCGTCGACGTTGGTGATCCGCTCTTCGAGCAGGTAGGGCACCAGGTAGCCATCTTCGATAGCCTGCTTCAAGCTGTAGCTGTATACGGGGTCGCCAAAATAATGCTGGGTGTCGCGGCGCTGCTCCTCATTGGTCAGGGCACGGTTAACTTCTTCGAGCTCTCGCGGCGTGGCCGTGAGGCCAAGTTGCAGCGCGGAGCCAAAATGCTCCAGAACGCCAAACCAGTCACCAAATCCTGAGCGGTGGCATTCATCAATAACTATCAAATCGAAGAAGTCGGGGTCATAGTGCTGGTAGACTTTTTTACCATCAAGCTCCTCGTCGAGATTTTGGTAGTTGGCGAAAAATATCTTGCCAACCAGGTGCTGCCCCTGAGCGATGACTTCCTTGTCAATTTGTATACGCTCTGCCGAGGTAAATGCAGAAAAAGCCCGATAAGCCTGATCCTTGAGGCTATTGCGGTCGGTAAGAAAAAGAATGTGCTCGCGCTTAAGTGCTTTGCCGTTGAGCAGTTTCCAGACAAGCTGGAAGACGGTGAAGGTCTTGCCGGTGCCCGTCGCCATGAGTAACAGCACACGATTAATTCCCTGCGCGAACTGCCACAGAGCCTTATAGATCGCCATGTCCTGATAGGGGCGCACAGTTTTACGGCTGACTTGATCTATGTGATAACCGCCAACGAATGAGGCTTCCCAGAGTGCCCAATCGATTTCAACGCCCATGCGGGCAATGATGTCCTCGGGCGTAGGTGAGGAAAGAAAAGTTTCGAAGTCGCCGGTGTCGTTGTCGGTGAGTATCCAGTCGCTGCCATTCGAGGCAAGCGAAAAGCGAAGTGCTAGACGGCGAGCATAACGAGAACCTTGCTGCATGCCATCGGCAGCACTTTCCCCTTCGGCTTTGGCCTCTAAAGTCGCCAGCGGAAAGCTTCGATAGCGCAGGACGTAATCAACAATGATCGCTTGCGTTTCGTCATACATCGTTTCGCCGGTCAGATTGACACGCCCCGGCCCGATGCGGAGTTGCTCCTGCCATGACCAGCCAGCCGCCAGGAGCGCAGGCTCAATCACTTCTTTGCAGGTTAGACGTTCATTGCGTGCCATATAGCTTCCTTCGTTTTCTTTCTTCTATGTTAGGTGGATTCAATACAGCAACTACCGTGCCAGATGATAATAATTGACGTTGTTATATAACTTTCCTTATTTTTCCACCCCGTAACGATTCATCCAGTTAGTAAAGGTCTGGTAGTTGCCGAAACCCAGCAATTTCGAGGCTTGCGTCTTGTTGTTGCGGGTGTGGTCGAGCGCCCGTTCGATGTAATGCCGTGCTACCTGAGTCATGAGCGCTTCCAGCTCAAGGCCTGACTCCACCGACCGGTTCAAAATACCATCATCCCCGTGCAATGCCTTGGGTGACAGCAATATCGCGTCCTTGATTGCCTCCAGGCTAATGGATTCATCATCAGACCAGACGGCAGCTCGCTGCAAGGTGTTGAGCAGTTCACGAATATTACCCGGCCAGGTATGCTGAAGCATAAGATTCTTTGCGGATGCAGAAATTTTCTTATGCTTAATACCTATGTCCTTGGCTGCGTCGTTAACCTGTCGCAGGAGCATGTCAATCAGCAATGAGATGTCACCAGCGCGTTCCCGCAATGGCGGCAATTTTATAATGGCGACCGCCAAGCGATAAAAAAGGTCTTCACGAAAATTACCCTCGGTAACTTCGTTGATCAGCGTGCGGTTGGTGGCTGCGACCACACGGACATTAACTTCCCTGGACTCGCTGGAACCGACAGGGGTGACTTCGTTTTCTTGAAGGGTTCGCAGCAACTTGACTTGGATCGCTTTGGGCAGCTCACCGATTTCATCCAGAAAAATGGTTCCACCATCGGCGCGTTCGAAGTGCCCCTTGCGGTCGGCCACGGCACCAGTGAAGGAGCCTTTTTTGTGCCCAAAGAATTCGGACTCCACCAGTTCGGGCGGAATTGCGCCACAGTTGACCGCAATGAAGGGGTTGTCAGCTCGCGGACTGGCCTTGTGAATGGCGCGAGCCATCAACTCCTTGCCCGTGCCGCTCTCGCCTTCAATCAACACCGGGATCGAACGGATGGCCACGCGCTTAGCCTGCGCGATTACTCGCTTCATGACCGCGCTGCGATGGATGATGCTACTGAATTCCGCGCTCTCTTCCGGCGTACCTTGTGCCAAAGAAGTTAGCCGCTCATCAGACTGTTGCAGAAGCTTGGGGATAAATTCGGCGGCGATATCGAAGGGAATATCAGCTTCCTGAACGCCTGATTGTGGGGACGACTGTATCAACCTGGCGGGGTGAGTCGTTTTCGCCAACAGTATCCAGACCGAGGCCATGGCCGGAGTGCCGGGGCTAAGGTGATAGGTTAGCTGCGCACCGTGCCGGTCGATTGCCCCCAGCACCTCCAATACGCGCACATAAATCTCACCAAAGTTGATAGGCGAGGTCAGCTTGGCAGCGCGGAGATGAATCGCCGCATCTGTCCGTGATGTCAGCCACTTGGTATAGGCCTTCGACTCCGCTGCTGAAAAATCACTGAGAAGGTAGATTGAATCGTACTTCTCCGCCTGCACAGCCTGCGCAATGGGGCCGAGGCCAGCTTCTGGCTCACCCGCAGCAGCTTTGAGATCGGTACGTCCCATCCAGGCGACAAGGGAATTGCTCGGCATGTAAGTATTTTTGTGATTAGTAAGCTATTTTATGCCCGCCCTTCATGAATAACAATCGCCAAAACGTAATTGTGTCGCCGAAATGCATTTGGAATGTCTTAGCGAATGCAGCTTACTGCTCCAGCAATGTCGTTTCGATGATATGCCTAGACTTGACCGCTCATTCTCCTCTCAAGCCGATCCGTGACTTCCTCATCAAGCAAACTCATAGCAAGATTGAGATCAGTTTTTGTCCAACTAACTTGTTGCAGCATGACTGGATTCCTTGCAACAGCAACCAATGAGTGTTTTGATTTCTTTCATTTGCCCCCACTCCTGATGATGAGGTTAAGCTGCCCGATGGCCTTGCCAATAAATGTCGCTTCGCGGCGTATGGGAAGCAGTTCCTGTTCAATGTCTCGCACCATGTCCGCTTCCCACGGCTGCGCCAGCTTGAGCAATGCGTCCAGGTTGTACCCGTGCTTGTCTTTGGGTTTGCGGACAATCTTCTTTGTCATCCGACGAGTTTTTGCGGCCTTGGATCCGTACCAGTGAACCTCGTACCATATTACGCTTAGCGTGTTATCCCGCATTCTGGCTTGCGCGTATAAAACGCTCTTGCACCCCCATGACTGAACCTTGTTTTCTGCCATGACAAAATCAAAATGTCGCTTGCCTAAACCTGTTGCCATCGTTTCAAGCGTTTCCAGTCTGACTCGCAGAAGATTGATTGAGCCCATGACTTCCGTTGCGGTGATGAAGTGATCTTCCATATTTACCTCTACCCATACAAAAAAAGTAATTTTATTGTGTGGCGGAATCGGTCGTTTCCGCGCAACTTTACATCAAGGCGCTCCGCCGGTTCCGCGCAGGAAACGCACCTGTTTTACAGCATCAAAAAGATGCGCGCGTACCCGTTTTACAGAAATTATCCCTATGATATTCATGCAGATAATGGCGTACCCGTTTTACCGGATTGCTTTAATGAGCGGAACGTTTTACAGATCGGCACACAAGCGTACCCGTTTTACGAACCAGCAAAATGTGCGTGTACCTGTTTTACAGAAATTATCCATATAATATTCATATAGATGGTGGTGTACTCGCTTTACAGGATTGCTGAAAACAAAGCGCATTCGTTTTACAGAGTGCTCTCTGTTGATGTCATTCCTGGCACAAATGACGGGGTTTGTTGCGCCAGCCGATAAAAGGTCGGAGTCGCATTCTGCGCATCCACCTCAATCCGAAATTCGGGGATTGGATTACCTTTAAGCTCTTGCACCAACTGTTTGAATTTACGAAAAGACGACGTACCGCCCGTCAACTGGTGTAATTCATTGATGGATATAGTCCACGGCTGCCATTCGCCGCAATGTATTTTGGCGAGGATGTAAATCAGCCTGCGCAACGGCGAGAGCGAGAAATAGTCTGGGTGCATGGCGCATACATGTGTCCAGTCTGTCGCAAACCGATAAAGCTTCTCGGGTAGCTCTATATTCACGGTCTCAATACGTCCGTCGCAATCAGGTTCTGCCTCGTAACGAATCAAATTAAAACTGTCACACTCATTGATTCCACTTGGATGCGGTATGTTCGTTGCTAACCTGCTTCCGGCCAACCTCTCAAGTGACTGGGTCAAACTATCGTACTGGGCGCCGCCGATGCCGCGTTTGCTGAAATCAAAAAAATCGCGTGCAGTAAATCGCAGATTGCGACTCAAATTCTTTTCCTTCTCATCAAACATGGCGTTCGCCAGCCAGCTCGTGCAATAAATCAAGACATCGTAATCGCGGATGGTCGGAAGCCCTGCTGCGCTGGGCGTGATTTCGATAAACTTTCCGTCGCAATCAAAGCGCCGCGCTTCTAACTCCCCGACAGATAGTGCAAAAGGCGTGCAATAGACAGGATTGCCGGAAGCGTCAACAGCACTCAACGAGCCATCGCTAAAAATGCCGGTAAAAATATCTGAAAAGTAAATATGAGTGAAGGAAGTTGGCGAAATGAGAATTGGCATAAATGGGTATGCTGATGATAAATGGACTGGAAGCGTAGTATGTTCTGACCAAAAATACAGAGAGATACTCAGCATTTTTGCCGAGTATCTGCACACGAATTTAATTTCATGGATCGTGAATAATTCTCAGCCGTGCTGTGGATGTGCTGACATTTTTATGCTGTTGCTCACCAAAGTCTCAGATGTGCCGTGGACGTACTGGAATGGAGCGGCGCTGAGTTGATTTCATGCCGCCCTGGACTTGGACGCAATTTTATTGCGGAGCGCGGGTGGAAGAAGTTGTGCGCCTGCTATTTGCGCAGCTGAGTCAACCCGCAGATCATTTGTGACGAGTGGCGG
>Ga0209211_10003797_pt1 | contig 24182 bp, 24 predicted proteins | sample RifGroA2_FD_183992 | JGI IMG/M metagenome (GOLD analysis project Ga0209211, IMG submission 183992) | Groundwater microbial communities from Rifle, Colorado, USA - Groundwater A2 (SPAdes) (version 2) | ecosystem: Environmental > Aquatic > Deep subsurface > Groundwater | place: Rifle, Colorado...
TGCTCTTCTTCCACAATGCGCCGTCCGGTCTCCCAGCCAAAGCGCACCTGCACCCGCCGGGCGTCCTCGACAAAACGGGAAATGTCGTCGACGAGTTTGCGGAACCTGTCTACGGCCGGGACATTGGGCATTTCCAATCCTCCTTACATTTGGGTCAGTTGCTTGCGCAATCGCCGCGTGACCGGCCCGGGCTTGCCGGTGCCGATGGCGCGGTGATTGACGGACGTCAGCGGCATGATTCCGATCAGCGCGTTGGTAAGAAAGGCTTCGTCGGCTTCGAGCAGATCTTGCGCGCGAAGCATTCGGGGCGCGCAACGAATTTTAAGCCGGCGTGCGCCATCTAAAACTGTCTGGCGCATCACCCCGGGCAAGCAGCCACTCGTTACCGGCGGCGTCAAAAGACAATTATCTTTGACCAGAAAGATATTGGTGCGGCTGCCTTCGACCAGTTGGCCTTTGCGATTCAAGAGCAGCGCTTCGTCAAACCCGGCCGCGCGCGCCTTTTGAAAACTTCCGCGAAAGATCGCGTAATCGAGCGATTTGACCGGCACCGGAGTCTGCCGACGGTGCCCGTTGGTGAGCATTGCCTTGAATCCTTTTGAATATTGCCCAGCAGTGGGCGCCTGAAGCGGTTCGACAATGATCGCGCAGTGTACACCGGCACCTTTTTGCCAGACCATGACCCGCGCGCGGGCGTTTTTGAGACGATTGACTTTCAGTAATTGGGAAATCTGCTTACGGATCGTGAAAGGTAATTTTGGCGGGGTGAGATCCAGGACTTTCAAGCCGCGCGACATCCGTTTTAAATGCGCATCGAGCAAGGCGGCCTTGCCGTTGGCAACGCGCACCGTCTCAAAAACGCCTTTGGCCTTGAGGACGCCGGGGGTCAGCGAACACAAAAGCGGACCTTCCGCCTTGACTAACTCACCGTCGAGCCAAATGATCGGTTTGCGCATAATTCCTTTGTTTCTCCAGGCACATTCGCAGAGCCCCGGCCTTGACGAGCGTCTCCTCGTACTCGCCCTCAGGCGTTGAATCGGCCACAATGCCGCCGCCGACCTGAAAATGAATTTTCTGCCCGCAGTGAATGAGTGTGCGGATCAAGATATTCAAATCCATATTCCCCGCGAAATCAATGTAGCCCATTGAGCCGGTGTAGGGCCCGCGGCGGACGGGTTCGAGCTCTTCGATGATTTCCATCGCGCGGATCTTCGGGCATCCGGTGATGGATCCGCCGGGAAAACACGCTTCAATGAGATCAAAACAATCTTTGCCGCGCCGCAAGGCGCCTTCCACGGTCGAGGTCGCCTGGAAAACGTATTTGTATTCTTCGACCGCGCGCATTTCCTTCACGCGCACCGAACCGTAATCGCACACCTTGCCGAGGTCGTTGCGTTCCAGGTCCGTGACCATCAAAAGCTCGGCCTGGTCTTTGGCGCTTTGCTCGATCTCCTCGCGCAGGCGCCGGTCTTCGGAAAGTCCCAGGCCGCGCGGCCGCGTCCCTTTCATCGGACGGGTCTGGACCTTGCCGTCACGCAAACGCAAAAACATCTCCGGCGAATTGCTGATGAGCTTCAGCGCGCCCGCGTCGAAATACCCGCCGGAGGACACGGGTGACAACTGGCGCAAGACGCGGTAGATCTCCAGCGGGTCCACGCTCTCCCCGGCCATGTCGTAAGTAAATCTTTGCGAGAGGTTTAACTGGTAAATATCCCCGGCCGCGATATGATCCAGCACTTTACGGACGGTGGCGAGGTATTCGTCTTTCGTAAAATTCGATTTAAAGGGGGACACAATACTTAATTCATCGGGAATTAAGTATTGTGTCCCCCTTTTGAGGGCGCGCTCGATCTCTTCCAAACGCGCGGCCGCGCGCTTTTCCCGCGACGCTTTATTTTTCTCCGGCCAACCGGAGGAAGTCACGTGGAGCTTGCGGGTGTGGTGGTCGACCGTCAGCACGCGGTCGTAGAACCCGAAGACCGCGTCCGGCAGCTTCAGGTCGTCCTTGGCGCGCGGTTTGATCTTTTCCTGGTACAACCCGTAATCGTACCCCAGATACCCGACGATGCCGCCGGCAAATGGTGTGACTGTTTGCCGGCCTTGCCCGCGGTACGACGAGTAACGATCTTTTAAGGCGCGCAGCGTATCCCGCCCCTTGCCCTGGAATACCTCAAACGGGGCGAACCCGATCAGGGAATACCGCCCGCTTTCCAGGCAAAAAAGATGCGGCTCGTCCCGGAACCGCGCGCACAAATCCCACGCGTCACCGGAGAAATCGTAAGTTTTGGTCAGCAGCACAGACATCATTTCTATTTACGAGTGACTGTGTAAGAAGGGAATAAGACCGCCGGACGGAAAGAATCCTTGACCCGTTGGATATTTCTCAATTCAAAATCATCCATGACGTTGATGAATTTGTACGGCGTGAGCGCGGCGTCGCGGCAGAATTCCCGGAAAATAAAAACCCCCAGGCCGCCAAACGACAAATCCGCGGTCTCGAAGAGGACGCAAAAAATATTCTCATTCAAAGGGTAGCCGAAGGTGTAGGCCCTGATCTTGCTCCCGCGGGGAGCCTCTCGGCCGTCGACGGTCACGACACGTCCGGTCAAACCCAGTTCCCGGTAATGGCGCAGCGCGAGCTGGTGCACGCCGGCATTTTCCTCGAGCATCTGCAGGGCGACCGCGTTGTCGGCGTACGCCGGCCGGCGGCCCCGCGCCCACTCCCGGTAAAGCGCGGCGCAATCTTCCAGCATCGAATCTTCGTACGGCAGGAATTTAAATTTGTAATTCTTCACAAAATGGTTGTACGAGGAGCGCTTGGATTTGTAAGCGTTCCCTGTCAAGCCGGCGAGGTCTTCGCGGTAATAGCAGTATTCGTAACCTTTGTTGTAATGGGAAAATTCTTCAGCCGGGAGGAAAAGCGGCAGCTGGTGCGCGTGGACGTTTTCGACACGGCTGACCCCTTTGTGGCGGTTGACCTTGTCCATCCGCTCAAAACAGGCCTCAATTGTTTTCGCGGAAACATCCTTGCCCAACGGCGGCAGATAAAGGAACGTGCCCGCCTCGTGGCGCGCGAAGACGCACAGGTTCCCGTTGATTACTTCGAGTTCGAACTGGAAAAACTCCTGCCACGTGAAAATATTAGTGAAAGAAAAACTCGACAGCTGCCCCGGCGCTTCGCGCAAGTACCGCTGGATCAATTCTTTGCTCTCCAGGAGCGCCGTTGTCACGCCGGCTCCAGCGTGAAAAGCTCTTCGATCTCGTCGCGATATTCGCTGTAATCGCCGGCCAGGACGGGATTATTCCGAAGGAAGCGCGCGCGCTCCTCACCGGAAAGATACGCCTTCAAGGCGTCCGTGTACTTTTCAAACTCGGCGGAATACCGTGATTGCTGGACGTACAGACAGCTCAAATGGACGCTCACCGTAACGCGGCCGTTTTTCTCCGAAGGAGAACGAGTTAATAAAAACGGGTACAGCCGGCATTCCAATGGCCGGCCAGAGTAAACACCGCATTTGTTGGTCTCCAGATTCAAAAAGGCACAGCGATTCTGATCCTGCACTTTTATGGTCTTGAGATACCCGTCTGCCCCTAATGCCCAGGTGAGGTCATTTTTATGTTCATTGTCCTCGAGCTCCCCGGGCGCCACCTTCGGACGCCAGACGCTCCGCGCGTCCTTAAACCGGCCGCACCCCTGGCAAGACAGGCAGATTTTCTGCGGGACCAATTGTGGAAGGTCAGCAAACATATTTTTCTTCTTACCTCTTACTTCTCACTTCTTACTTCTTACTTGACCGTACTCCCCAATACCACCTCACGGTCCGGCGACAAGACCGAGATCCCCTGCTCATCCGAAGCGGCCAAAATCATTCCGTTAGATTGTTCGCCGCGGATCGTGGCGGGTTCCAAATTACTGACCAAAACAACACGCCTTCCGATCAAATTTTCCTTCGGGTAAGACGCGCGGATGCCGGCGACGACCTGACGTTCCTCCTTGCCCGTGTCCACTTTGATCACGTAAAGCCGGTCGGCGTTGGGATGTTCTTTAACTTCTTTAATTTGCGCCACAACGAGTTCAATTTTGCGGAAATCTTCGATAGTAGCCATTGGTTCTCCCTTGTTAAAAATTGTCAAACGGTAATGGTTACGAAGCCCGTTTCGTCTTACGGTTACGTTAATCGGTAAAAACGTTACCCTTGACGCAGCCGATACGGGCATCGTTACCGTAACCCATAAACGAGACTAATCTTATCAAATAATCTCCAGTTTGTGAAGCTTGACAAAACAAGCAAGAAAATCATAGGACTTCGCCTGAAATCCTTTATAATTTTTGTAGTGACGCCTGAATCGAAAAATCAAATATTCTTTTTCCTCACCCTCTTCGCCGGGGTCTTCATCCTTTACCCTTTTCTGGATTACCAATCAATCATGGCCACCGGCGACCACGGCCGCGACCTCTACGCCGCCCGCGCCGCCCTCGAAGGCCGTGTCCCTTACCGGGATTACTGGTGGGTGTACGGCCCGCTGATGCCCTATTATTACGCCCTCTTCTTTAAATCCCTGGGCGTCCACGTCCCGGCGCTGTTGACCGGCAAGGCGTTATTGAGCCTGGTGAGCGCTTTATTGATCTACGGGACGCTTCTGACGGCAACGGTCACTCCCCTGCTCGCTCTCATTGGCGCGCTATGGTTCCTCGTTTTTCCGCCGGATTTTTTCATCACCTACAACCATACCGGCGGCACAACGCTGCTGCTGGCGTTGACCTTTCTGGTCTTTCAGTATCTCGCGCGTCCGCGCGTCATTTTTCTTTATCTGGGTCTTGGCGCGGTATTTTTTTTGAGTTTAGTGAAACTGAATTTCGGCGTGACCGGGCTCTTTTGCCTGCTGGTTGCCGTGTTCGGCATCGACCGGACCTGCAAAAATCCCGTGACCCCGGGAAAAAAGATCTTTTATTGGGCCGCGCTTGTCCTGCCTTTTTTCGTTTTTCTTGTTTACGGGTGGTTTTTGCGCGGGCTGCCCGTCTACGCGCTCCGCCAATGCCTCCCCTATTTTGGCGGCGACCAGCCGTACAATATTTCCATCCCGGCCGGGATCGGGATGCTTGTAAAACTCACTTTCGAGAATATCACCGCCACCTGGCAGAATATTTTGTTCACGCTGGTGGTGGTCGGCGCGACCGTCCGGTCCGCGCGACAGCTGACGTCCAAAGGGATCGACCCCAAAGAAAGGACCCGCCTGCTGGCAACGATCGGTATCCTGGTCCTTTTTTATGTCACCAGCGTGCATGAATTCGTGTTAAGCGGCGTTTTTTACCGTTCGTTCTGGGCCAAGCCTTTCGCGTGTCTTCTAATGTTCCTTTTTCTAAGTATCGGCACGCGGGAACTGCACAAAGGTGTGCGCGGCTTTCTCTGCGCCGCGCTGCTGGCGGTCGTCGGCCTGAATATCCTCAACACACAGTCCGCGCTAAGAATGGTCAAGACACCTGCGCAATATCTCGAGGTGAAAAGAGGTAAGGTTTTTCTTGGAAATCAAACGCCGTGGATCAACACCGTCACACAGACCGTTTCTTTTCTTGAGGCCAACCTGCGCGAAGATGAACTGTTCTTCGCCCTGCCTTACGATCCGTTGTATTATTTCCTCACGGACAAAACAAGCCCCACGCGCCAGCTGATCTTCTTCGACCACATCAAGATCCCGCCGCAGCAGGAAAAAGAGATCCTTGCCGAGCTCGAAGAAAACAGGGTCAACTGGGTCCTGCTCTCCAACCGCCAGCACGCGACCGAAGAATACGGCCTGGGTATTTTAGGGAAGACCTATTGTCCTTTGATCGGAGAATACATCGAGCGGAATTTCACAACGGTCGCGCAGTTCGGAGACCGGGTCAACGAGCCGGGCTGGGCGTGGAATCACGGGGTGAGGGTGTTGAAAAGAAATCAAAATGGCGGGGCGCTTTGAAAGACGGAGCTTTCAAAGTACTCCCGCCAATTTCTCTTAATAAAAGCAAAAAAGTTTCTCCCTTTCGGGTAGAAACTTTTTTGTAATATAGAAATTGGCGGGGTCGACGGGATTTGAACCCGCGATCTTCAGCGTGACAAGCTGACATGTTAACCGGGCTACACTACGACCCCGAAATTGAAATATACTTTAATATCGAAACAAATGTTTGTAAAGAAATTTATCTTGGCGCTCTGCTGGCGAAAGGATGGGCGGTGAAGGGATCCCCCGCCTTTCCAATTAAATTGCAGGCGGGATCCCGTTTTCCTTAATTAGCCTTTATTCCAAAAAAACGGGAGAACCCTCGACCTCTTGAATGTAAATCAAGTGCTCTAACCAACTGCGACAATTTAAATGGGCGGTGCTGGAATTGAACCAACGACCCCTTGAATGTAAATCAAGTGCTCTAACCAGACTGAGCTAACCGCCCAAAACTACAATATTTTTATTCAGAAAAGTTTTGGGCGATCCTGCGAAGCTCCCAAATGTAAATTTTGGAGCGAAGCAGGACGTCCGAAAGCTACCCCGCCAACACGTCGATCTTGCCGAGCAAAAAGACCATCACAAACAGCGCCACGGTCTCGATGATCCCCAGCGCGATCAGATAGTTGGTAAAGCCTTTGCCTGTTTCCGCCAGGGCGTCCGCGCCGCCGGCCCCGATCTTGCCCTGGAAAAAAGCCGACATCCCGATCGCCGCCCCGCCGAAAATCCCGACCGATGAAAGAAAAACCCCCTTGGCAACGACTTCGGCGATTTTATTCATAAGGATCATCCCGTAGATCGTCTGCGACAACGGCGCGCCGATAAAAACGATGAGCAAGAACGGCGCCATCCTGTTTTGGGCGTAACATTTCTTCCACGCCCCGACCGCCGCCATCCCGGCCGTCCCGATGCCCAGCGCCGACCCTAAAGCGGAAAGGCCTAACGCCGCCGCGACTCCCAGATCTTTAAATTGAACCAATACCGCCGCTTGATCCATGTGGTTCTCCCGTCATTTTTCTTCATTTCCTTTTTAGAAGGAAATGACGAGGCTCGTCTCGCCAACCAAAATCATAGATTTTGGTGAGGTGGACGGCCTTCTCGTTGTAATTATGATTGTTTTATCTTTTTAAACGGTTCGTACTTGAACCCCGCCCATTCCAGGCCCAGATGTCCCGAAAATTCCAGGACGTTCAACCGCAGGCCGTGCACCAAAACGCCGAACCCGCACAAGACAATGTTAAACGCGTGTCCAACGACCAGGATGAGCGATGTGAAGACCCCGGACACGACGTTGTTAAAACCGATGCTCAGGGCCATTTGATTAAAGGCATCCGCCACCGCCGTCCCCGCCAAACCCACCGCGAACAACCGCACGTAAGAAACAATGTCCGTGAACGCGCTGATGATGCTGAAAAGCAAAAGCACGATCCCCACCGGGATCTGGCCCTTGGGCCCGCGCGCGATGTCATAAATGACCAGGGCGGCCCCCGGGACCATCATTTTCAAGGCGTTGAGAATGACCGCCATGTCCGCTTGTCCCAGGATGATCATCGATTTGACCAAGCCATAAGACACCCACAAGATCCAGACCCAGCCCAATTCCGCCCAGGCCCCGGAACCGGGCCATCTTCTAACGCAACGCCAAAGGTGCGCGAGGATCAAATGCGCGGCCCCGATGGTAAAACACAGAAGCTGGACGTTCTTGCTGACCGTCAGCCAGGCCACGACCGGCTTGAGCTTGGCGCCCAACAAAACCGTCCCGAGGAATGTCCCGGTCAGCGCGCCCCAGATGATCGCCGACGCGCTTAAGACGTACATCAGCATAAAAGGCGCCGCGTCTTTGACCTTGTGTTTCAATTTATGGTGGAAGACCAGGGTCAAGATCAGGAAAACGGAACCATACGCGGCGTCGCCGATGAGGATACCGAAGAAAACGGAAAAAAATATCAGGAAGACGGGACTGATGTCCACTTCCCGGTACCCGGGCAGAACATTGATGATGCCGAAAACGGGTTTGATCATCTCCACCCAGCGCGGGTTGCGTAAAAGCGTGGGGACGCTGTCCTCTTCGGAAGGGTCCTCAAACAAAACTCCCCATTGTTCCTGTTTCGCCTTCGCCGCGATGGCCCCGCAAGCGTCGCCGGGACAATACCCTTTTAAAAGGGCGAGCTCTTCGTGCGCGCGCATGCCCTTTTCCACCTCTTCAAACTTCAAGACATTCTCGCGCTCGACCATGATCTCTTGAAACGAATCCAAAAAACAGCGCAGCCCGGCGATTTTCTCTTCGGCGCCCCGGATTTTGGCCTGATCTTCCACCTGCATTGTTTTCATTTGGCCAAGACCTGACGGAGGCGGTGTGATTGCATCAAACGGAAGATCAATTTTTCCGCGCGAAATGGCAAGACACTTATAAGTCCCCGACGCGAAATAGACCTTCTCCAGGATAACACCTTCGGGGACGAGGGCTTCCTTGCCCGCCGGTACCTCGCACAGCTGCACGTAAATCCCGCGCGCGGCCAATGCCCCGATATCCCCTGGGTCAAAGTCCCCCCACGGTTCCCATTGCCGGATCTGGATCTCACGCTGGGCGACAGCTTCCTGATCGTGCTCGATCTCGGCGTATAATTTCTGGATATCGTTGACCACGTCCGTCCAGTCCGGGGTGTCCTTTTGCGGGACCTGGAGCTTGCACTCGAAACGTCCGAGAATGTCCAGGGCATCCTTGAGCATCTGCACTTCCTCGCGGCGTTCCTCCAGCTGATAACCGGATAATTCCTCCTGATGCTCCACATGGACGCTGCCCAGCTCGCGCAGACTCTCCAGGGCGGAAACGATGTCCTTTTTCTGGACGATCACGTGGAGTTTTTTCATGGGGACGATCATAAGTTTCTCGATGCTGAAAAATCAATGTTCGGATATTGGGATATTAGGTTATTCAGAGAACCGGAAATTGGGCGATTAGGATATTCGGAAAATATTTTGTCCCCAATGCCCAACTTTTCCAATTCCCTATTCCCTAATTTCCTAATACCCAAATCACCTAAACTCGCCTACACAACTGCTAATTCTAAGTCGCGGACCTCAATTTTCTTCTTCGCCACTTTACTCACCCCCACCGCGTTGGCCTGCTGGTCGCCGAGATAAATGCAGATCTGGCGGATATTTTCCTGGCACTCGGGGATCTTGACCTTCTCGAACAAATTGACCCGCTGGGTGGTGATGCGCAGTTCCTGCTCCAGGACCGCGATCCCCTCCTTGATGACCATCAGTTCGGCGAGCAAGGTCACCATCAGCCGGAGCTCTTCGATGCCGCGGTCGATCCACAAGGGCGTCGCGTACAGGTCATACTCGGCCCGCGGGAAATGGATGTCGTCGAATACGGGGACGTTCGCGCCGGCGATGTTGACGGTCTTGATGAAAACATTTTGCGGCTTCACCCACGCGCGGACATCGACGGACGAATCCCCCAAAAGGCCGGCCCACGGCTCGATCTCTTCGAGCTTCACGTTCAAAACGCCGGTCCGCTCGGCGAGAAGCCGGCGCGCCTCGAGGATCTTCATCTGAAGCTGCTGTTTCTTGAGTAACAGCGTCGGCAGATAATGACGGTACTGCTTGAGGCTGTCGCGCTGGCGCTTGAGTTCGCCTTTGGTGAGCTTGATCTTTGCCATTGTTATAGTCGTAAGTCATAAGTCGTAAGTCGTAAGCTTACCACTTACGACTTACCACTTACGACTAAACCTGTTATTTTGCTTCCACTTTCGCCGGCCAGTATTGCTTGATCAGCGCGTCTTTGATCCCCGTCTCCGGCGCCTCAAAGATATCGGCCAGGATTTTCCAGCCGGCGTCCAGGGCCTGGTCCAGGGGAATATTGACGGACAGGTCCATCAGTTCCGCTTCAAAACGTTGGCCATATTGGAGCAATTTCCCGTCCCACGCGCTCATCTGAAAACCCATGGAACGCTTTTCCAGGGTGCCGCGGTAATCCGCGAAAAGCTGGATCATCCGGTCCATGATCGCGCGGTGGTCGGGACGCGTCTTGTCGTTGACCTGCTGTTTCAAACGGCTCAAACTGCCGAAAGGCTCGATGCGCCCGCCGCGCAGATAAAATTGCCCCTCCGTGATATAACCGGTGTTGTCGGGGATGGGGTGCGTGACGTCGTCGCCGGGCATGGTCGTGACCGCCAGGATGGTGATGGAACCCGCGTTGGCGAAATCGACCGCTTTTTCATAACGGGCCGCGAGCTGGCTGTACAAGTCGCCGGGATACCCTCGGTTGGAGGGGATCTGTTCCATCGTGATGGCGACCTCCTTGAGCGCGTCGGAAAAGTTCGTCATGTCCGTCAAAAGCACCAGGACGCGTTTTCCCCCCAGCGCGAATTGTTCGGCCACCGCCAGACACATGTCCGGCACCAGAAGACATTCGACCGTCGGGTCGGATGCCGTGTGGATGAATAAAATGGAGCGCGACAAAGAACCATGCTTTTCCAGGGTGTCACGGAAAAAGAGGTAATCGTCGTACTTTAGCCCCATGCCACCGAGGATGATCAGATCGACCTCGGCCTGCATGGCGATGCGGGCGAGAAGTTCGTTGTAAGGCTCGCCGGCGACGGAAAAGATCGGAAGCTTCTGGGACACCACCAGCGAGTTAAAGACATCGATCATCGGGATCCCGGTGCGGATCATGTTCTTGGGGACGATCCTTTTGGACGGGTTGACCGACGGCCCGCCGATATCGATCATATTGTCCGTCAAGACGGGGCCGTTGTCGCGCGGCAATCCGCTTCCGTTAAAAACGCGCCCCAGCAGGTCCTCCGAATAAGAAATGCGCATCGGACGATTCAAAAAACGCACCTTGTCGTCCGTCGAGATCCCGCGGCTTCCGGCGAGGACCTGAAGCGACACCTTCTTGCCGTCTAAGCGGATGACCTGCGCCAGCGAAATGCCTGCGGGCGTGCGGACCTCCGCCAATTCCCGGTAGCTGACGCCCTCGGCTTCAACAATAATGACGTCTCCCGCGATCTGTAAAATTTGACTGTGGACTTTTTGCATGTGTTATTCCTTTATTTTATTTTATGACGCAGGTCCTGCTCCCCGCGCTTGAAGTCTTCCGATTCAAAGGCGGCCGAATTCCAGTTCACGAATGACTGCCGCAACTGCTGGAAAAAACGCCGGGCGGCGTCTTTGTTCTCGAACTGGAATTCCCGGTCGATGATCTCGGTCATCAGCCGGTACACGTGCTTCTGCCGGCCGGCCGAGGTCGCCTCGTCCGTTTTATCGAAAGCGTTTTGCTGCAGATAAACGGCGTCAAAAAAATCGCCTTTAAGATAGTCGATGAACTCCTGGACCGAAACCCCCTCCTCGCCGACGACCTTCATCATCTGGTTGACGCTGTGACTTTTCTTGAGGATCGCGGCGCCTTTGCGGACGTGTTCGGGCTCGATAAAACTGGTGTACTTGCTCCAGCTGTCCAACGGATCGATGGAAGGATACTTGCGGGCGTTGGCGCGGTCGCGCGACAGCCCGTGGAAGGCGCCGACGACCTTGAGCGTGGCCTGCGTCACCGGCTCTTCAAAGTTGCCGCCCGCCGGAGAAACCGCCCCGCCGATGGTGACCGAACCCATGCCGCCGTCGCGCAACTTCACCAGTCCGGCGCGCTCATAAAAATTCGCGATGCGGGATTCCAGGTATGCCGGGAAGGCTTCCTCGCCGGGGATCTCCTCCAGGCGTCCGGACATCTCGCGCATAGCCTGGGCCCAGCGCGACGTCGAGTCCGCCAGAAGTAAAACATTTAACCCCATCTGCCGGTAATATTCGGCCAACGTCACGCCGGTATAAACGCTGGATTCCCGCGCCGCGACCGGCATCGAGCTGGTGTTGCAAATAATGATCGTACGCTCCATCAAGGTCTTGCCCGTGCGCGGGTCGACCAGATGGGGAAATTCTTCCAGGATCTCGACGACCTCACCGGCGCGCTCGCCGCAGGCGGCGACAATAACGATGTCCACCTCGGCGTGACGGCTCAACAAATGCTGCAAAACCGTTTTACCCGCGCCAAAAGGCCCCGGCGTGCAGAACGTCCCGCCAATGGCGACCGGCACCAAAGTATCGATGATCCGCAGTTTCGTGACCAACGGCTGGGTCGGTTTTAATTTCTGGGCGTAAGCCTTGATGGCCACCTTCACCGGCCAGTTCTGGACCATCGTTACTTCCTGGACTTTGCCGGAGGCGTCTTTTAACTTCGCGATGGCCGTTTGGACCGTGTGATTTCCATTGGGAGCGATCTCCGTGACCTCCCATTCACCATGCAGGGCGAATGGGACCATGATCCGGTGCTGGAAGATCTTCTCGGGGACCGTGCCGAGTTTGTCGCCGGCACGCACTTTGTCGCCCGGTTTTACCGCCGGGGTAAATTCCCATTTTTGCTTCTCATCCAGGGCCTTGAGGTAAGCCCCGCGCTTGAGGAAAAACCCGTGCTGCTGGGCCAACTGCGGCAGCGGATTCTGCAACCCGTCAAAAATCTGTCCCAAAAGCCCCGGCCCGAGCTCGACGCTCAAAAGCCGGCCGGTAAATTCCACGGCGTTGCCGATCTGGATGCCGCTGGTATCCTCGAAGACCTGCAGTTCGGCGCGCTTGCCCCGCACGCGGATGACCTCGGATTTAAGATGTTCCTCGCCGACGCGCACGTAGGCGACCTCGTTTTGCATGACACTTTGCGTAAACTCGACGCCGACCATGTTGCCGTTGACGCCGATCACTTGTCCCGTCCTTGTTTGTTCGCTCACTTCCGACTCCTTTATCCGGTCAAATAATTTTAGCCCGCCTTTGCCATGACACAACTCTCGGGCAGCGGCATTGTTTTTATTTCCCGCAAACGGTTACGCCCCTCCGGCGAACCATACTCCTGGTGACATTTCAGGATTTCCAGCTTTAAATAATAGATGAACACGCTCGCGAAGTCGTAATAATGCCCCATCCCCAGTTCATCGAGGAATTGCCAGCGCGCCTTGCTTAAGATCTTTTCGGCCTCCCGGAGATCGCCCGTTTTCAAGGCCCGCTGGATATCTTCAGCGCCCGAAGACACGAGCGTGCGCGCCCCGCGCAGATACTTTAAAGGGTCCTTGTTGAGATGGTCGGCGCGGTACCAGGCCAATTCGTTGCGGAACCCGTGGTCGAAATGAAGCCACGCGTCGAGGACGCGGTTGCCGGCCCCGGTCCCCGTCCCCGGGACGGGGACGGGAAGGATTTCATCCGGCGCCCATAATTGTTCCATCAGGGCGTAATGGTCCCCGGACAGGAGTCTCCGGCAATCCTCCCGGAAGACCTCGACGGTCATGGGCATTTTCCCATCAAAGGAAAGCAGGGGTAAACTCGCCACAAAATAGTAGTATGAACTCCCCATCGGACTCCGACTGCAGTCTTTCTTTAAAGATTATTTTAGTAATGCGGCTAATTCTTCGTTAAGGTAAACGCTCAAATATTCGGCCAGGGCCGCTTCACTGAAATCAAAACTGGATTTGCCGCTGTCAAAACTGACCGTAAAACCCTTGCCGATATCTTCTGACGCCTGGAAATGGATCGGGTGCTTGAGCTGCTTTTGCAATTTCGCGAGAAAACCGTCGCGCAATTCCTTGAGGTCTTTGGGGCTTAACACCACCCCGACACCAGCGTCGGCCGATTTTCCGTCGACGGACTTGTGGGCGACCGCGGCGATGATGTCGGAGAGTTTATCCGGCGTGAGCGCGTCGGCGACCTGGGCGGCGATGACTTTGTGCAAAAGCTTCTGGACCTCTTTTTTCAAGGAAAGCAGTGTGTCGCGCGAGGCCTGCTGCAGGGCCGTGCGGGAGGCCTCCTGTTTCTTGCGGATCTCTTCTTCGGCATCGGAAATAAGTTCCCGCGCGCGTTTGTTCGCCTCGTCGAGGGTCCCCTGCGCGTTGCGTTTGGCCTGCTCTTCGATCTCCCGGGCCTTTTGGTCGGCGGCCTGGATCCCTTCCTCTTTGATCTTATCGATCAGTTCCTGGACTTGTTGCGACATCGCCGACTCCTAAATAAATCAGTGACAGGGACTAATTCTTTTTAATTAGTCCCTGTCACTGATTTGCTTCTTCGATTTCCTTTAAGATCTGTTTCGCCGCGGCGGCCGGGTCCGGGGCGTTGACGACCGGGCGTCCCACCACCAGGAAATCACTTCCATGGGCGATGGCATCCGCGGGGGTTGTCACCCTTTTCTGGTCACCGGCGGCAGAACCTTTGGGGCGGATCCCCGGAGTAACGATCACGAAATCTTTGCCGAATTCCCGCCGGATAAGCGCCGCTTCCTGACTCGAGGCAACCACGCCGTCCAAGCCGGCCTGTTTGGCCAGCGCCGCCCGTTCCAAAACAAGACGCGGTATGTTATCTTTTCTCGCCTCACTTGTCAAGACCGTAATGGCCACCAGAAGGGGTCTTTTAACCCCTGTAATTCGAGCTTCTTTTCGCGCTGCTTGGGCGGCCGCCTCCAGCATTTCCAAATCCCCCAGCGCGTGCAGGGTGCACATCATAATGCCCCGGCCGCCTTCGGTGATGTTGACCGCCGCGGCGAGGGCGCCGGCGACCGTATTGGGGATGTCGTGGAATTTCAAGTCCAGAAAGACCTCTTTTCCCTCCCGCAAAAGATAACGCACGGCTTCGGGACCGCAAGCGGTAAATAACTGACTTCCTACCTTGAAGGTGTCAACGATTCCGTCAAGGGCGCGCACGAGCTTCTTCGCCTCATCCAGCGTGGCGACATCAAGCGCGACGATCAGTTGTGCTTTTTGTTTATCCATAACAATTCCAAGAAACAAAGAAGCAAGAAGCAAAGAGGCAAAGAAAAAAAATCGTAAATATCAATTTCTCTGTCCTTATCTCTGCCTCTTTATCTCTCTGCATCTGTGTTTCCTTCTCTGCTTCTTGTTTCTTGCTTCTTTGCCTCTCCAGTCCTTAGACTTCCAATAATCTCCTTAATGTCTGTCACTTTGTTTTTGCTCATATACATTTTGATTCCCTCCAAAACCTCCACCGGCGAGCGGGGGTTGATGAAATTGGCCGTGCCCACCGCCACCATCGTGGCGCCGGCGAGGATAAACTGCAAGGCGTCATCGGCCGTCATGATCCCTCCCATGGCAATGATGGGGATCTTGACCTTTTGCGCCGCCTGGTAAACCATGTACACGGCCATCGGACGGATCGCCGGGCCGCTCAACCCGCCGGTAAAATTCCCCAGCACGGAGCGGCGCTTGCGCACATCAATCACCATGGCGGAAAACGTATTGATCAAACTCACCGCGTCGGCGCCGGCTTCCTCGGCGGCCCGCGCGATCACGGCGATATCCGTCACATTGGGAGACAATTTGGCGATGACCGGCAGACGCGAATTCTTTTTGACCGCGGCCACAACGCGGCGCGTGGCCTCCGGGTCCTGGGCGACCAGCGTCTTTTTGCCCAAGTTGGGACACGACAGATTCAGCTCCAGCGCGCTCACGTTCTCCCGCCCCTGGAACTTTTCCGCCAGCGTCACAAATTCTTCATCCGTGTGTCCCAGGATGCTGATGATCAACGGCACGCCGATTTTTTGCAGCGGCGGCAATTTGTCGCGAATAAACCCGTCGGCGCCGGGGTTCTCGATGCCGATGGCGTTGAGCATGCCCGAAGGGGTTTCGACGATCCGCCGCGGCGGGTTGCCTTCCCGGGCGTTGAGCGTCACCGTCTTGGGGACGACCGCGCCCAGCTTTTTCACTTCAGCGAGATCGTAATATTTCTCCGCGTGCCCGAAGGTGCCCGAGGCGACGGCAACCGGATTCTGAAATTTCGCCATGCCTATGTTGACTGTTAAATTCATCATGTCGTTGCCGTTAAGAAGCAAAGAAGCAAGCATCTTGTTTCTTTTTTGTCTCTGCTTCTTATCTCTTTCTTCTTTGCTTCTTTCTTTTCTCTGCCTCTTGTCTCTTGCTTCTTGCCTCTTTATTTAAGAAATGCCATTTTAACCCCGATTAATATCAAAAACACCCCAAACGCCCGTTTCAACGTAGCGTCGGGGACCCCCTGGATCAAATGCGCGCCCAAAAGCGCCCCGACGACAAACCCGCAGGCGATAAAAATGGCCATCTGCACGTTGACGTTCCCGGCGGCGTAGTAGCGCGTGACGGCCAGGATAAATACCGGCGCGAGCATGACCGCCAGGGCGGTCCCCTGCGCCTGATGCTGTGTGAGTCCGAACCACAAGACCAACAGCGGCACCATGATCACCCCGCCGCCGACGCCGAACGCGCCGCTTAATGTTCCGGCGAGGAGACCGAGGAGAACATATGATAAAACCATATATTAATCCTGTAGGGGCAACCTTCATGGTTGCCCATTATCAATTCGGGCAGACACAAGGTCTGCCCCTACGAATCGAATATTACTTCATCCAAATCAAACACCGGTCCGTCGTAGCAGACCGTCCGGAACCCTTTGGTCGTGCGGATGGAGCACCCCAGACACGCCCCCAGCGCGCAGGCCATGACTTCTTCACAGGCCGCTTGTCCCCTGATGCCATGCTGACGGGCGAACTTCTGCGCCGCGGCCATCATCGGGTTCGGCCCGCAGGTATAAATGAACGTCGTCTTCGGGTCAGGGTTTATTTTAGCGAAAAGTTTGTCCACCCGCCCGCGCGTTCCGACGCTGCCGTCATCCGTGGCCACATGCGCCGCGCACCCGTTGCTCCTGAACTCTTTCATATTGAATACGTGACCTTTGGTCCGGCCGCCGTACAAAAGGACCAACTCCAGTTTCTTTTTCTTCTTGAGAACATCCGAAAGAATCAGAAACGGCGCCACACCGATCCCGCCGGCGATCATGACAACTTGCTTTATCCCTGGAGGCGGCATATCAAACGGCCGGCCCACCGGCCCAAGGACATCGAGTGGGTCGCCTTTTTTCTTTAAAGAAAGGACCCCCGTGCCTGGTCCGACGACTTCATAAAATATCTCCACGTACTTTTGGGCGCGGCACACGCTAAAGGGCCGGCGGAAAAACGGCTCGAGCCCGTCGCGCGCGCGGATATGGACAAACTGGCCCGGCTGAACCTTGCGGACGATCGAAGGGGCGTCGAAACACAGGCGGTAAAACCGCGGACAAAGTTTTTCGTTGGAAACGACTCTGTAGATATTTTGTAATTTGGGCATTTTAATAGTAGAGAGTAAGAGAGTAGAAAGTAGAGAGAAGAAAGTTTTTCCGGATTAAGTTTCGACTCTCTACTCTCTCCTTTCTACTCTCTACTTCCATATTGATAAGCGACCCACAAACCCATTATCAAAACCACGCCCGCCGCGATAAAGACAACCAGAATCGTCACGGGTTGCGCCGCGCCAAAGACCAAAGATTCCTGCAGCCATTCCAAGGCAACCGCCAGAAGCGGCCACGCCAGAAGCCCCCATTTTTCTTTCGTGCTCCACGCCTCATCGATCTTGAAAATATCCCGCGGGCGGGCCTTCAAGGCGCTTGAGATCGACGGCAAAAGCCGCGGGGCCCTTTGACAATAAGCGGTAAAATCGTTGGGGAATAACCGGGCGAGGTGCTTTTCCTCCCGCGTGATCTGGACGATAAACCGCATGTAAAAAAACACGGCGAAGACCGGCCAGCTCCACCACGGCCAGACGATCAGGGCGAACCCCACGCCGATCAGAAAACTTCCCAGATACATCGGGTTGCGCGTCAGAACATACGGCCCGGTTTCCACCAGCCGGTCGCCCTCCCGGGAATGCGCCTTCTTGTGCCCGCGCGCGCTCATGCGCAGCAGCACGCCCTTAAGAATAACGATCATGCCGAAGAAATCCAGGACATTGTCCACGCCGGGGCTGATGAAATAAATGAGGGGCCGGGGTGTCTTTTCGACATTCGACCCCTCATCCTGACGAGCGAAGCGAGGAAGGATCTCCTGAGATCCTTCGTCACTGCGTTCCTCAGGATGAGCCCTCGAAGTAAAAACTCCCCAGGGGCTCAAATAAATGCGCCGGTTAAGATACAAAAATCCGGTAAAAAGGATGATCAGGACCAAAAGCGTCGTATCGATCTGGATGCGTTTTTTCATTAAATTCGTCTCTCGTATTTCGTGAAGCGTATCTCGCTTCACGATTCACGATTCACTCTTCACGTATTTCTTGAATTAATTCTTTTATTTTCGCTTCCGCTTCCTTCAAATTCTTTGCCTTGATCATCCCCTTGCGGTCCCAGCCGCCCAGATCGATCACCGGCTTCTTGTAGACAAGACCGTAAGAGATCTCGCAGGAAGTCCCGTGGCTTCCGGCCAGGGCCACGATAATATCCGCGCAACAGGCGACCATGGCGTTACGGGCGTAGCCGATGCTCGTCGGCAGGGCGATCTCAATGTATTGATTGGCGTCCGCCTTGCTGGTCCCCGGCAAAAGCCCGATGGTGGTCCCGCCGGCTTGCTGGCAACCCTTGGCGGCCTCCTCCATGACCCCTTCCAGGCCGCCGCAAACAAGAATAGCGCCCACTTTCGCCACAATTTTGCCGATATCATGGGCCAATTGCTCCACTTTAGGCTTTATATCGTGCCCGCCGATAACCGCGACAATCACTTTCTGTCTCTTTGGCATAACTTGATATTCTACAACATATTACGATGATTGATAGGTGATTTTCCCGCCATAAATCGTGGTGACCACCGCGCCTTTTAGTTTACGGCCGATAAACGGCGAATTCTTTGATTTTGAAACAATATCTTCCTTGCGCACTTCCCAGACCTTTTCGGGATCAATGATCGTGATATCCGCGTCCGCGCCTTCTCTGATGACCCCTTTGTTGGCCAACCCCGCAATCCTCGCCGGCGCCGCGGACATCCGTTCGGCCATCTGCGTCCAGGACAAAACCTTTTTCTCGACCAGCTCGGTGACCGTCAAGCCGACCGCGGTCTCCAGCCCGATCATCCCGTAAGGCGCGTGGTCATAATCCATTTCTTTTTCTTCCGCCGTGTGCGGGGCATGGTCGGTCACGATGCAATCGATCGTTCCATCCTTAAGCCCTTCTTTAATCGCGTCAACATCTTCCCGGGTCCGCAGCGGAGGATTGACCTTCGTATTCGTATCAAATGTCTTGACCGCTTCGTCCGTCAAGGTGAAGTGATGCGGGCACGCCTCGGCGGTGACCGCGATCCCCTGACTTTTGGCGAAGCGGATCAGCTCGACCGAGCGCTTGAGGCTCATATGCGCCAGATGGATCCGCGCGTTGAGGTAGCGGGCCAATTCGATGTCGCGGCCGACGATCACCGTCTCCGAAATTCCGGGGTCGCCCTTGAGCCCCAACACCGTCGAGACATCACCTTCGTTCATCACGCCCTTGCACCACAAATCCGGGTCCTGGCAATGTTCGATCAAAAACAACCCCGTCATCCTGGAATATTCCATGGCGAGGCGCATCAGGCGGCTGTTGCCGACCGTTTTCCCGTCGTCGGAGAGCGCCAGGCATCCGGCCTGTTTGAGTTCGAACATATCGGTGAGCTCTTCGCCGTTTTGTCCCCGGGTGATCGCGCCGACGGGGATGACATTGACCAGCCCGACCCGCCTGGCTTCTTTCAAAATGGCTTCCACGATCATCGCGTTGTCGATGACCGGCGTTGTGTTGGGCATGCACAACACGGTCGTGAACCCGCCCTTGGCCGCCGCCCGTGATCCGGTCTCGATCGTTTCCTTGTCCTCCCGCCCCGGCTCGCGCAGGTGCACGTGCATGTCGATCAACCCCGGAAAAACCAGCTTGCCCGCGGCATCAAACACCTTCGTCCCGTCGGCGGAAATGCCTTTGCCGATTTTAACGATGGTCCCTTTTTCAATCAAAATATCCTGCGGCTCTTTATGCATCCTGTCCGCGTTGATAATTATTGCGTTTTTTATTAAAAGCGACATAACTCTCCGTGGATCCGGTTACGGCTAAGGTAACGATGCCCGTATCGTCTAAGGGTTACGGTTACGTTACCATAGCCGAATGCCGAAACGGGCTTCGTAACCTTTGCCATTAAACGTTACCCTCTTCCACTTTGGATTTCCCTTTGCCCAATAGCAAATATAGCACCGCCATGCGCACCGCCACTCCGTTGGTCACCTGGTCGAGGATGACCGAATATTCTCCGTCGGCCACCTCCGCCGAAAGCTCCACCCCGCGGTTCGTTGGCCCGGGGTGCATGATGACGATATCTTTTTTCGCCTGTTTGAGCCTTTCCTGATTGACGCCGAACCGTTTGGCATACTCGCGGACCGAAGGCAAAAACTGATTTTCCTGGCGCTCTTTCTGCAGGCGCAGCAGCATCAGCACGTCGCTTTCGCGGATCAGTTCGTCGATATCGTTGGTGACCTTGATGCCTAATTTCTCAACTCCCGGCGGCATCAGCGTCGATGGCCCGCAGACCGTCACCCGCGCGCCGAGCTTGTTGAACCCCCAGATGTTCGAACGTGCCACCCGCGAGTGCAGGATATCGCCGACGATCCCCACCTTTAAACCATCGATCTTGCCGAGCTTTTCCTTGATCGTGAACAGATCCAGCAGCGCCTGGGTCGGATGCGCCCGGCAGCCGTCGCCGGCGTTGATGACCACGGCTTTTAAATGCCTGGCCAGGACATCGGGGACGCCGGAAGAAGGGTGCCGCACCACAATCGCGTCGATGTTCATCGCTTCGAGATTGCGGGCTGTGTCTAGGACCGTCTCCCCCTTGGAAAGAGAACTGCCTCCGGCGGAGATATTGATCGTGTCCGCCGAGAGCCGTTTGGCGGCGAGTTCGAAGGACGCGCGGGTCCTCGTCGAGTTCTCGAAAAAGAGCATCACGACCGTCTTCCCGCGTAGGGCGGGGACTTTCTTGACATCGCGCGCCGAAACTTCCTTGAAAGACTTGGCCGTTTCCAGGACAAGCTCGATCTCCTCGCGGCTTAAGTCCTTGACGTCCAGAAGGTCTTTATGGGTCCATTCGGTCGTCATACAACCCCTTTAGATGTAAAGATGTAAGAAACAGAGAAGCAAGACAAATATTCCTCTGCTTCTCTGGTTCTTGCTTCTTATTTCTTTTTCTCTGCATCTTTGTCTCTTGCTTCTTTGCTTCTTTCCTCTACAACAACTTCATCCGCGCGGCTATCCACTTCCTCCAGAACCACTTTCACATTCTGATTCAGCGACGTCGGGATGTTTTTCCCGACGTAATCGGCGCGGATCGGCAGTTCCCGGTGCCCGCGGTCGATCAAGACCGCCAGCTGGATATTCGCCGGCCGGCCGAAATCGATCAGGGCATCGAGCGCCGCGCGGATGGTCCTGCCGGTAAAAAGGACATCGTCGACCAAAACGACCTTTTTGTCCGTGATATCGAAATGGATGGACGTTTCGCGCACGACGGGCTGTGTGTCGATGAGCGTCAGGTCGTCGCGGTAAAGCGTGATGTCCAGGATGCCGACGGGGACCTCCGCTCCTTCGATCTGCCTGATACACTCCTTGAGCCGCTCGGCCAATACCGCCCCGCGGGTGCGGATACCGACGATGCACAGGCCTCCCGTGCCCTTGTTCTTCTCAAGGACCTCGTGGGCGACGCGCGACACCGCCCGGCGGATGGCGTCGTGGTCGAGAATCTTTGATGGCATGGTCATAAGAGCCTTTTGTTGATAGGTGTTAGGTGATAGTTGATAGTATCAAACCTGGCCTGTCCACCATCACCCATCACCTATCACCTATCACCTAAAAAAAACGCCCGCTCTTCCGCTTGGGAAGGCGAGCTTTGTATTTTGCCTCGAATTTCGGCTCTTCATATTTATTCCCTTACCGGCCTCGCGGGACCGAGTTAAAGGTTCAATTCATTGTCTCAAAACTGTTGAAACTATAACATTAACTTTCCCGCCTGTCAACAGATTCGTCGCGACCGGGCTTTCAAACAATCTCTCCATAAAGCCTGTCCGGCGCGATGTCGGCGCCGTTGGGCCAGCAAATAGTGCCAAGCTCGGCGTCAACCTTCATCTGACGGAATTTCTTTTTATCCAGAAGCTCCTTAAAAATTCCCTTACCAAGGAATTTTCGCAAATCCGCAACGCCCTTCTTCAAATCATCAAAAACAAATTCAACAACGTAATCTTTGATGATCCTGGCCTCGATAATTTCTCTGGCAACAATTGTTTTCATGCTAACGGCTCTGGCAATCCCGTAAAATCTCGAAATAACAGGCATTCAAATACCCTCATAAATAGGCAGGCCTTCCTGCCGGATGAGATCGTTAAATTTGCTGTCCGAGGAAAGGTCGATGAGGTCGACAGACCTCTTTAAGCCAAAAAGCAGGTCCCCGTAGAACCTGAAAAAATCTCCCGCGCGGATCCCGTCGACGGCCAAATCAATATCTCTGCCTTCCCTTTCCAGCGCCGCGCTTGAGCCAAACAGCAGAATTTTCCTGACCCCGTACCGGTCCGCCAGGGAAACGATTGTTTGTTTTTCTTGTTCCGAAAGCATAACAAAATTATAACAGACCACCTCCCGAACGTCAAAGCGACGTTTAGGAATTTTTTTTGCGGATAACAAGCAAGCGCTTTCATAAATTCCGAACAAGCTATTGTTTGGCCCGTATAAATAGCATATACTTTAAATATCAATATTATAAAACATTCCCGGAGGGTTAAATCCATGAAAAAATTTCTCCCCTTGATTCTGTTTTTGACAGCCGCCGGCCTGGCCGAGGCCGGGTCGGTGCAGTTCAGCACCTATTACCCCGCGCCCTTCGGCATGTACGACCGCCTGCGGCTGGTGCCGCGGGCGGCGCTTGCTGCCCCCCCCTGCGACCCCGGCACCCTTTACATCAACAACGAGGCCGGCAACCAACTGGAAGTCTGCAACGCGGCCGGCGACGCCTGGGCGCCGCTCTCAGGAGGCCCCTGGACCCAGGTGGGAAGCGACATTTACGCCACCGACACCACCGCCGACGTCGGCATCGGGACAACCACACCGGACGAAGAGCTTCATGTCGGGCAAACGTTAGGCAATGTGGCATTACGGCTCGGCGATTTTGGGACTGATGACTGGGATTTGATACGGAGCGTGGGCAATGACTCTATCCCTTCGGGAAGTTTTGCCATCAAGAAAGCTGACGCCTCGGCCCCAGGCATCACCATCGATACAACCGGCAGGGTCGGCATCGGGACGACGAGTCCGTCTGAAAAATTAACAGTTGTCAACAACAACAACGAAGATTCCGGGTGGTATGCTTACAACAATACTGATGGATCTGATTTTGATTTTAATATTTATCGAGCCGAGGGAACATCGGCCGCTCCTTTGGCGGTTACCAGCGCTAACAATTTAGGAGGTCTTAATTTTTTCGGATATGACGGGACAAATTTTGAATGGGCGGTTTTTATACAAGCGGTTGTTGATGGCACGACTGGAGCTGATGACATGCCCGGCAGACTGGAATTTCGGACTACCCCGGACGGTTCTAATGTTCCGGCACTCAGGATGGTTATTAAAAACGACGGCAACGTCGGCATCGGGACGACGACGCCGAATAACAAATTACAAGTGACGGGGTTGGTTAATTTTGACGATACACGCGCTTCGACCTCTTTGGGTTATCAGGCGGGAAATGTCAATGCTGGAAATAATAATACTTTTGTGGGGTACCAATCAGGATTTGTCAACGACACGGGAGCCAACAACACCGCCACTGGAAATGGCGCCCTTTACTCCAACGCCACTGGATCTTACAATACCGCCAGCGGAATGGCTGCGCTTTACTACAACATCGGCGGACATCGTAATACCGCCAACGGACTTGGTGCGCTTTGGACCAACACCAGTGGACAGCAGAACACCGCCAGCGGAGTTTATGCACTTTCCTCCAACAACGGCAATAACAACATTGCCATAGGATATCAAGCGGGTGACAATATTACAACCGGCTCTAAAAATATTATTATCGGATCTGATATCGACGCTCCGTCAGCGATTGCCGATAATCAGCTAAGCATCGGCAATTTGATCTTCGGCACCGGCCTTGACGGCACCGGGACAACGATCAGCACCGGCAACATCGGGATTGGGACCGCGGCGCCGTCCACAAGGCTGGAGGTGGCGGGCGGGGCGATCAAGGCCACCGGCGGATTGATTATCCAAACCTGTACGGTTGCCGCGGCTGATTGTCCTGCCGCGCCAGTGGATGGGCAAATGTGGCTCTGCAC